>OFFN01000215.1_pt1 | contig 59795 bp, 61 predicted proteins | sample 1521381 | NCBI WGS metagenome assembly OFFN01 (sample SAMEA3504112, study PRJEB24116) | mouse gut metagenome | biome: mouse gut; feature: mouse-associated habitat; material: faeces | place: Denmark | collected 2011 | reverse complement strand
TGCTTAGTGGCTCTGGCAATTGTCAGCTTTGAACGCAAGATTGTTTTCAAATTAAGAAAACCGCAAAGATGTTTTTAACAGACCGACTGTCAGTCTACTGAATGGGGAAAAACAAGGAGGGCTGTCACCTCCGTTACTGAGATTCAGAACTGGAAGATGGGAATCATGGTTTCCATCAGACCGCCTTCCGGCATCTGCAGAAGCCGTTCCAGGTTGTAGATGAAAGCCAGTACTTTTTCCTGGCGCTTTTCTTCGGACAGACCGGAGAGTTCATCAAAGACCGTGGATGCATAAAGCAGTGTCATTTCAGTCACTTCTTCCGGATACCGGGTCTGACACAGTCCCTCTTCCCGGGCTTCCTGCAGCAGGGAAGTTACAAGCGGCACGACTGCTGTCAGCATGCGTTCCTGCATTTTCTGATGCATGAGTGCATTCTGCGGTTTGTGAACCTGGCTCATGATCTCATGGCCCACGGCATTGTTGACCTGCAGGCTCTGTATCATGAGCGTCAGGCGCTGCAGAACCGGAATGTCTTTCCGGTCCAGTACCTCGGCGGCCCGGGCTGCCAGAGCGTGGGTCAGACGGTCGATCATGGCATCCAGAATGTCTTCCTTGGATTTGAAGTGATAGTACAGAGTCCCCCGGGCAATCCCCAGTTCCCGGAGTATGTCCCCGGTACTGGTGGCATCATACCCCTTTGTACCAAACAGCTTTTCGGCTGCATCCAGAATCTCGCTGCGTCTGGCGGCTGCATCTTTTACAATCCGCATACTCACCTCCTGCAGGTACCCGGCAATAGACCGACCGCCTGTCTAACTGAGTTATAGCGTGAAGGGAAAGCAGGTGTCAACGGGGAAATGGCTGCATTTCCTTCACAGAGATGAATGGAGTCGTCAACCTCAGTTCCACATTGTTGTGGAATCGGGTGTAATGGCTTTCATTGCCGGCTCCCGGTAAGATTTAGCCAGAAAGAAGAAATCAGCTGATACATGGAGGAGAATGCCTTGCTGGAACGACAAAAAAACTGCTGCAGCTGCTGGCAGAACAGACAGAGCATAAACCTGCTTCTTTCTTCAGCAGCCGGCTCAAAGTATCTAGAAAAACGGTTTACAGCGATTTACAGGAACTCGATGCCTATCTGAAACACTACGATATACAAATCGATCGTCTGCCGGGTTCCGGAATCCGACTGACAGATTCCGGAACCGGAACGCTTGCACAGATTCTGTGTCAGGATCGGGAACCGGTATCCCTGGATCTGGAAGCAAGACGGATGTTCATTCTGCGGGAACTCTTCATTCGGGATGAGAATCTGACTTTGGAACAGCTTTCTTCCAGATTTCTGGTCTCGAAAACCTCTCTTTACAAAGACCTGGACTGGATCAGACATCTGAATGCGGAAGAGAAAATCGAACTGCAGTCAGCCGCGGAAGGTATCCAGTGCCTCGGGGAAGAGCGGAGTATTCAGAAAACGCTGTTCTTCGGAATCATGGAAGAAACCGGACGAAAGGCAGGGGGAAGGTGGCTGGCTATCCGCAATCTCGAACGGACTATGTTTGATGAGGATATCTGTCAGGTCGTGGACCGCACGCTGACAGAGGATTATGCCGATTTAACTGAAGGGGTTTCAGAATACTATCTCTACAGTCTGCGGATCATCCTTCTGATTTTTCTCTCCCGCCTGAGACGGCATCACCATATGGAGAAGGATGAAGATTTCCTGTTCAACACGATCCGGTATATGGAAACCTTTGATGTAGCCAACAGCATGGCAGAGCGACTGGGGAAAGAATTGAACTTGAGTTTCGAGACTGATGATGTGGAATATATGAGCCGCCAGCTGTTTGCACATCGGATTACGACTCAGTATCGGCGCACTGATCCGGATCACACCCGGCTGGTCATGAGACTGATCCGGCGCCTTGAGGAAGTGGAAAAAGTTGATTTATCCGGAGATAGTCAGCTTTTTCAGTCACTTCTTTATCACCTTCCCGCCATGATCCTCCGGCTCCGGAAGAACATTCTGGTGGAAAACCCGCTCCTGGAAGAGATCCAGAAGCAGTATTCGGAGCTATTCCGAATCATGTGGTATGTCCTGTCGGTTGTTGAATCAGAATATGGTGTGAAGCTCAATGACCATGAAGTGTCATTTGTGCTCATTTACTTCCAGCTGGCCATGGACCGTGTTTCCAAAGCCAGGAATATTCTGGTGATCTGTCCTTATGGCATCTCGTCTTCCCAGCTTATACTCTCGCGAATCAAACAGTTTCTTCCCGCCAGAGACACAATTGAAGCTGCATCTTTGCAAAAACTACAGACAGGAACACTGGATAATGTGGATCTTGTGATCACTTCTGTGGACCCTGGACCAATTGATGTTCCCTGTGTCAGGGTGTCGCCCCTGATCACAGATGAAGATCTTGTTCATGTGCTGAATGTCTACACCTCGGCAGTACTGGCCAGCAGGCAGCTGCCCACCACTCTGAAAAAACTCAGTGCTCCTGTGCTGGCGAGCCTCACAAAACCGGAATGGATTTTTACGGAAAAAGAGTGTGCCTCCCGGAAAGAGTGTCTTGATTGTCTGTGCGCAAAACTGGAAGAGAAAAAGTGTGTCATCAAGGGATACAGAGAATCGGTATTCAGCCGCGAGGAAATGGGGGCCACGTCGCTGGACTCCGGGGCTGCGTTGCCCCATGCGGATCCGGACCTTGTAACCACTTCCACAGTGGCAGTGATGACCTTGAAAAAACCGGTGAGATGGGGAGATGTACAGGTGTCCCTGGTGATCATGGCGGCAATCAGTCAGCGAGATGCCGGTCTGTTCCACAATCTGATCATGGAAATATACACACTTATCTCTGACAGGAAAGTGGTAGATGATCTGGTTTCAGTTTCGGATCCGTCTGTTTTTTATCAATTATTCACCCCAAAAGGAGAATCCAATGTATTTTAACCATCACTTATGTCTTTTCCATCAGAACGCTGCCACCCCCAACGATGTATTTCAGGCAATGGCAGCAAGACTGCAGGAGCAGGGATGTGTGAAGGACAGCTTTCTGGAAGCAGTTGAGAACCGCGAGAAGGAATACCCGACGGGTATTCTGTTCGAGAACACCGGTTTTGCGATTCCTCACACAGATTCGGCACATGTAAATGAATCCCAGATCTGTTTTGCATCTCTCAAAAAGCCTGTTCCTTTTGCCAGCATGATTGACAAGAGCGAATCCGTCGATGTGGAACTGGTTTTCATGCTGGCCATGTCACAGCCCCATGAACAGGTGGAAACTCTGCAGAATCTGATGGCACTTTTCCAGGATGGCAAGGCTGTGGAAAAACTCAAAGCCTGCAATACACAGGAAGAGTTTGCTGCCATCCTTCACAGCAGAAACATCAGCTGAGCAATATCATTATGTAAATAAAAGTTTTAAGAAAGGAGAAATATATGGATGCAATCATGCAGGGGCTTCAGTGGTTTATCGGACTGGGCTCCAACGTTTTCCTTCCCATTATTATTCTCGTTATCGCCCTGATTTTCGGAGTAAAGCCTGGAAAGGCTTTCATCTCCGGAATCACCGTCGGCATTGGATCTATTGGCCTTGGTCTTGTCATCGATCTGCTGTCTTCCACCCTGGGTCAGGCTATTCAGACCATGGGTGAGTCCTATGGGGTGGCGCTGAATATACTGGATGTCGGCTGTGGAGTTGGCGGACCGCTGGCTTTTTCCACAACCATAGGCATCCTGCTCATTCCACTCTCACTGGTGTTCAATTTCCTGTTTATTGGTCTGGGTCTGACAAAAACTCTGAATGTGGATATATGGAACTTCTGGTTCCCGGGTTTCCTTGGACTGGTTGCCTGGTCTGTCAGCGGCAACATTTTTGTGGGAATCATTGCTTCGGTGGTGGCTGTCATGCTGCAGTGGTTGCTAGCCGATATTTTCCAGGATAAGATCAGCCGCTTCTTCGGATTCCCGGGCATTGCCATTTCTCACATGATGGCTTTGTCCGGCGCAGCTCTGGCAGCACCCATGAACTGGATCATGGACCGGATCCCGGGTCTGAACAAACTGAACGCGGATGCAGAAACTCTGACAAAACGGTTCGGAATCTTTGGCGATACTGTGGTCATGGGACTGATCATCGGCGCTGTTGTGGGAGTGGCAGCCCGCTATGACGCAGCAGGCATTGGCACACTGGCTATGTCTACAGCCGCTGTCATGAAAATCATGCCCAAAATGGTCGCCATGTTCATGGAAGGACTGATGCCGGTCGCTGAGGCTGCCAAGGAATTTGCATCCCGGCATCTGGGCGGGAAGACTGTCAACATCGGCATGGATGCAGCTCTGACAGTGGGACACCCTACGGTTATGTCCACTGCGTTGATCCTGGTGCCTGTATCTCTGATTCTGGCACTTGTTCTGCCTGGCAACCGTGTTCTGCCTTTTGGCGAACTGGCTTTCTATGCCTTTGGAATCTGTCTCATGATCCCATTCTTCAATGGAAACATGGTCAGGTCGCTGATTGGCTGCACCGTCTATATGATTCTCTGCCTGTATCTGTCTAACTGGCTGGCCCCTGTGGTAACGGAAGTTTTCCAGCTGGCACATTTCGATGTGGGATCCACTGGACTTGTGACCTTTGTCCTTTCGGGTCTGTGGCCTGTGGCACTCTTTGTGCTGGCAGTAACCTATCTGGGACCATGGGGACTGCTTGTCGTGGCAGCTGTGGTTGTGGTTTTGATGATTTATGTTAACAAGGTTCGTCCTGCCAAAGGAACGGACAGCAGCCAGAGGGTACAGGAAGCCCAAGGCTGACAAAGTCTTTCGCGGCTTTCGTCTGCTGCAGATACTGAACTGCGGAAGGTATCGTTTCAAATCAAAATGGAGGAATTGACTATGAAAAAACTGTTGGTTGTATGTGGTGCTGGTCATGCCACCAGTACCATTGCTGTGGCAAAAGTGAAGGAGTGGCTTGCCAGAGAAGGGCTGGCCGATCAGGTCCAGGTATATCAGTCGAAGATTGCAGATGAACTGAACAGAATAGACGATTATGATGCTGTGATCTCCACGACGATTGTTCCGGCTTCCATTCAAAGTAAAGTGACCAATGGACTTGGCCTGCTTACAGGGATGGGCGTGGATCAGATTTTCGGCGACGTCCGCAGACGTATAGGGTTGTAGGGCGTGTTTTACACGGATTTCCAGATTCGGACGGTTTCCGGGAGAAACTCGTTTCACGACATCAGCGGTCAGCTTGCAAAGGTACTTCAGGATTCCGGCATAACGGAAGGTATCCTGGTAGCTGCCACCCCGCACACCACCTGTTCTCTGTATTATGAAGAAACGATGCATGACCTGAATTATTTCGGCGATGAATTCCTTCAGGTGGATATTTCGGAGGTGATGGACAGAATCGCACCACGGATGACCACAGAAGGTCAGTATCATTCTCCAGGCCCTGATCATATAGCGTTTGGTCTGGGGCTTGGCTCCAGGGAGTATCCGTCGGAAAAGTGGACCATGCTGAATACGGATGCACATCTGAAAGCCTCACTGTACGGATCGAACTCCCTGACGCTGATTGTCCATGAAGCCAGACTGCAGACAGGATCATTGGGAAAAGTATATTTTGCTGACTGGGATATGCTGCGGGAAAGAACAAGACAGGTGCAGGTCATGGTGATGGGCGATCGTATATGAGAATTGCTCCATCTTTATACAATGCCCCTCTTCTGAATCTGCCGGAGGTACTCAGGGTCCTGGAGAAGGAGAACGTGGATATTCTTCATGTCGATGTGATGGATGGGCAGTTTGTACCGGCATTGTCTTTTGGTGAAAAAATCGTAGATGAAATCCGTCGGAGCACAAGCCTGTATCTGGATGTGCATCTGATGGTCAGAGAACCGGAGCAGTTTCTGAGCCGGTTCGGCAATGCAGATGGGATCACGATCCATGTAGAATCCACAGATCATCCCGCTTACTGTCTTGATGAAATCCGGCGTATGGGAAAAGATGCGGGAATTGCTGTGAATCCTGGCACTCCGGTTGCAGCGGTGGAAATGCTGTTGCCGCTTGTGAAAAGAGTGCTGGTGATGACTGTGAATCCCGGGAGAAGCAAAGAAACCTTTCGTCCGGAAATGAATGAAAAAATCAGCGAGCTGCAAAGACTTCGGAGCGAGAAAGGACTGGATTTCGAGATTCAGGCAGATGGCAGCATTTCGGAGGATACCATTGGGATGCTGCAGGCGGACTGTGCTGTATCAGGCAGTTATCTGTTTGGCGCCGGCACGCTGCAGGATCAACTCAGGAGGCTGAGAGACCATGTCAGTCAGTGAATCTTTCAGCCTGATCCTGCAGGAGTTGTCATCCGGCCTGGATGAAGACCAGAACGGGAACTGGTGTCGCCTGGGTGACTGTATCAGCCAAAGCCGGCAGGTCTTTGTCTATGGCCAGGGCCGCAGCGGTCTGGCAATGCGCGCATTTGCCAACCGGCTGGGGCATCTGGGCTGCAATGTCCACTTTATTGGAGAAATCACCTGTCCTGCGGTTCAGTCCGGAGATCTGCTGATAGCGGGATCGGCTTCCGGATCATCCGGCACAGTCCTTGAACTGTTCAGGAAAGCCGGAATTCACGGAGCCGAAACAGCGGTGATCACAACTGCGAAGGACAATCCTTTATCGGAGATTGCCAATATTGCTGTCAGGCTGCCAGGAACTGCCAGAGATTCTGTGTCCGGATCTCTGCAGCCCATGGGAACCGGTTTTGAACAGCGCCTTTGGCTGTCGCTGGATGCATTTGTTCTGGAACTGATGAAGGACTGGAACCAGAATGGTCAGGATATGTCGAGCCGTCACGCCAACCTGGAAGTATAGGAACCTGTCCTGCAGATGAGTTATCTGCTGACTGATCAGGAAAGTTATGAAGAGCATAAATATAAAGAAAAGGTGTCGGAAATGACACCTTTTCTTTATTGCAGATGAAAGCCAGAACTTTTTCCTGGCGCTTTTCGTCGGACAGTCCGGAGAGTTCGTCAAAGACGGTGGTGGAGTACAGCAGTGTCATTTCGGCCACTTCTTCAGGATACCGGGTCTGACACAGTCCCTGTTCCTGGGCTTCCTGGAGCAGGGAGGTCACCAGCGGCACGACTGCTGTCAGCATGCGTTCCTGCATTTTCTGATGCATGAGGGCATTCTGCGGCTTGTGGACCTGGCTCATGATTTCCTGGACCAGGGCATTGTTGACCTGCAGGCTCTGCATCATGAGTGTCAGACGCTGCAGAACCGGAATGTCTTTCCGGTCCAGAACCTCTGCGGCCCGGGCTGCCAGAGTCCGCGTAACCCGGTCGATCATGGCATCCAGTATGTCTTCCTTGGACTTGAAGTGATAATACAGAGTGCCCCGGGCAATCCCCAGTTCCTGGAGAATGTCAGCGGTACTTGTAGCATCGTATCCTTTTGTGCCAAACAGTTTTTCTGCTGCATCCAGGATCTCGTTTCGCCGGACGGCTGCCTCTTTGACGGTACGCATACTCACCTCCTGCAGGCTGACGGATTATAGACCGACTGTCTGTCTAACAGAGTTATAGCGTGAAGGGAAAGCGGGTGTCAATGGAGAGTGTACCTTCCTGTAAAAAAGACAGTATCCATTCACTGAATCTGTATTCCGTTGAAAGTCCAGATGAAAAAAAAGGAGAGAACCCTGAGACTTGTATATCTGAGTGTGGATACTATATACACTCAGACCTGTATTTATCGATTTTTGTATCCATAAATGTATATAAATGTATATGGGAATCTACACTCAATGGATAAAAACCTGTAATCAACAATGTTTTCAGGAGGAAAATCGATATTCATATCGATATTTATATCGATGAATCTATAGATTCTGCTATGATTATCGCAGATACTATCGCATTTCAATATTCTGCATATATAACGATAAATTCATCTGAACCGGGAGGGAAGATAATGGAAGAACAGGAAATCCGGAATCTGCTGGAATCAGTAAGAGCCAGAAAAACAGAATTGAGTACATTTGAAGCAAAATCAGCGCATGTTGACTGTCCAAAGAAAATTTATGATACCTTATCGTCTTTTTCCAATCAGGACGAAGGCGGAGTGATCATGTTTGGTGTGGATGAAAATCAGGACTTTGCAGTGACGGGTGTTTATGATGCAGCAGACATTCAGAAAAAGATTTTTGGGAAGTGCAGAGAAATGGAACCGGAAATCCGTCCGAAAATGAGCGTGGCGGCGATTGAAGGAAAGCAGGTTGTTGCTGCGGAAATACCGGGTGTTGAGTATACTGACAGACCAGTGTTCTATCGCCCTGCGGGCATCAACAATGGGTCATATATCAGAATTGGTGATGCAGACGAACATATGACAGCCTATGAAGTCTACAAGTATCAGGCATATCGAAAAGGCTTGAAAGAAGACCAGAGACTGGTGGAAGATGGCTGGGAGCTTGTGGACTCAGCTTTGCTGCACAAATATCTGAATACACTGAAAAACCGCAGAGTAAATACATTTGAGCACCTGGCAGATTCAGAGATTCTCCGGCTTCAGAAAGTTGAGAAAGAAGGATACCCCACTCTGGCAGGACTTTTGGTGTTTTCAAAGTATCCTCAGTCCGCTTTCCCGGGTCTGGGCATTACAGCGGTGGCTGTCCCGGGGACTGAACGGGGAGATGCCTTTGCGGATGGCACCCGATTTACGGACAATGAGCGAATCGAAGGATCGCTGCCGGAAATGCTGGAAGAAGCGATGCGCTTTGTAAAGAAGAACATTAAATACAGTACAGTGATTGATGATATGGGAAACCGTGTAGACAAGTGGCAGTATCCGCTTCGTGCGGTCAGAGAGGCGCTCCTGAATGCCCTGATTCACAGAGATTACAGCCGGCATACCGAAGGAACGCCCATTCAGCTGATTATCTATCAGGATCGTATGGAAATCATAAACAGCGGTGGGATTTATGGAGGGTTTCCTGTAAAACGACTGGGAAAAGACAGTCCGGAATCCAGAAACAGCACCCTGATCAAAATTCTGGAGTTTCTGGATATCAGTGAAAACCGGTACAGCGGGGTTCCTACCATGAGGAAGGAAATGGCGAAAGCCGGTCTTCCACAGCCGGAGTTCGAAGACAATGGAAAACAGTTCAAGACAATCCTGCGGAATATCCCTGAATTGACTGATAAGCAGATCCGGATAAATATATCGGGATTAAACCAGAAAGAACGTGAAGCTGTGCAATACTGCTCTGTTCCCAGGACAAGGAGTGAAATCGCCAGCCAATTGAAATTGAACTACAACTATGCAGCCAACAAAATCATCAAGCCGCTTGTGGACAGGGGCATTTTGATCTCTGCAGGAAAAAAGGGACGTACAGTGATGCTGAAAGCTGCAGAAAGTGTACATAGTCAGACAGCCAGTCAGTGATTTCAGATCCTTGATCTGTTTAATGCGCAATTTCGGATTCTTGCTGTACCTCTTTCGAACTCCCCGCCTTTCAACCCGATCAGGAGAAAATCTCTTAGGAGATGGATAAAGGATAAATCAGGCGATTTGTCTGATTCTTTCAGTGCTGTTCTTCTGAAATAAAACAGAGCCTGGAAAGGACGATATCAGAGCCAATCAGAAACCGACCCCCCGAAAGGACCCTCACCATGACCCATCATTACCCCATCGATTCGGCTCTTCGCCCCATTGCACTGCCGATGCCCTTTCTCCCCAGGCTGACTCCAGCCGCCAATGTGTTTCTTAAAACCGCCTTTGCACCCATCGACCATCCGGTTTCTGTATGCACCTATGTGGAAACCGCTGAGTTCGACTGCCTGCGGGATGAAGGTCTGGCCTGTACCCGGAAAGTGGCCCGGACTGGTGTCCTGGTCATCATCCGCCGGACAGCCGGTACATTCCATGGCTGGGATATGGCATTCCGTGCTTCACCGGTGTAGGAATGTGTGCGGGAGCGGATCCGTTTCCTGAACCGGATGTTTTCATACGACTGAGTTTCCATTCCTGCCAGCCATCCATGATATTCTTTTTCTGTAAACAATCATGAAAGGAAACGACAGGATGGAAATCGTACTGGATCACCTGACGAAAAAATTCCCCGGGCGGGGAAAAAACAGACAGGAAGTCATTGCGGTGAACGACTTCACGTTCACGATCCCCGACGGGAAGCTGGCGGCTTTGCTGGGTCCTTCGGGGTGCGGAAAGAGCACGACGCTGAACATGATCTGCGGGCTGCTGGCACCGACCTCCGGGGAGATTTTTTTTGGGGACAACAACGTGACGGCACTGCCGCCGGAGGAAAGGGGTGTGGGCATGGTGTTTCAGAACTATGCACTCTATCCCCATATGACGGTGGAGCAGAACATCCGGTTCCCGCTGGAGAATTTCCGGGGAAAGGACCGGCTGTCAAAAGAGGCCATGAAGGAACGCGTGCTGGAAGCGGCGAAGCTGGTGCACATTGAGGAGCTGCTGGAGCGAAAACCTTCGGAGCTCTCGGGCGGCCAGCAGCAGCGGGTGGCCATTGCCCGTTCGCTGGTGAAGCTGCCCAAAGTCCTGCTCCTGGATGAACCTCTCTCCAATCTGGATGCCAGACTGCGTCTGGCGACACGGGAGGAGATCCGGCGGATCCAGCAGGAAACCCGCATCACAACGGTATTTGTCACGCACGACCAGGATGAGGCGATGAGCATTTCGGACCTCATTGTGGTCATGAAGGAAGGCGTGCTGCAGCAGGTGGATTCGCCCCAGAAGGTCTATGACGATCCGGCGAATCAGTTCGTGGCGCAGTTTCTCGGAACGCCGCCCATCAACATGTTTGACGGAGAGCTGAAGGACGGACAGCTGTGGATTGCCGGAGAACCTGTATTGCGGGTGGCGGAAGGCGAATCCGTGCCGGAAGGCCAGGTTTCTGTGGGGATTCGCCCCGAGGGCTTCATTCTCCTGGAGGACGGCGCCATGCACAATGAAATGGTGCGGCCGGAGATCACCGGACGGGATGTCTCCGTGATTTTCCGGAACAAGGCGGCGAAAACCGATGTTGTGCGCTCCATCATATCCGCTGAGGACTGGAACCACATTTCGGGGGGCGAGGTGCACTTTGACCTGAAACCCGCCAAGGTGTATCTCTTTGCGCCGGAGAGTGGTGAACGAATCCGCCTGAAACTGGAACCCCTTGCACAGAGTGCCCCGCAACCGGAGACCAAAGCGCAGACAGCCGCTGTCCCCGGTCTGGCGGAAGAGACCGCTGAAGATACCGGTGAGGCGGAAACCATGGAGGAAAAAACTGTGGAGGAGATCCCGGTGAGTGCCCGTGTGATCCCGCAGGTCATGGCCCTGGAGGCCCGGGAACAGATGGCCGCAGCAGTTCAGTCTGCATCGGCAGCAGACGCCGGGGGCGACGCCATGGAGCTGGGCCGCATGCAGACAACTTTCACGGCGCTGAATGCAGATGGCCAGTCCGCGGAGGTGGTGCTGGAAACCGATGCGGTGGATACCTATATAGCGGTGGATACCTATATAAAGGAAGGGGAGTTGTAAATGGAGAAGCAGAACTTCAAGGCGTTTCTCTACCTGCTGCCGGCCCTGGTGTTTCTGGGGGTCTTCCTGGTCTATCCGCTGATTGACGTGTTCGTGTATTCCTTCGAAGAAGGCTACAGTTCCGCCAGCCAGAGCTTTTTCGGCGTCGGCGCCTACAACTACAGCTATGTGCTCCATGATCCCTACTTCACCCGGGCGCTGATCAATACCGTGGTGCTGGTGCTGGTCACGGTGCCGGTCTCGACGGGGCTTGCGCTGCTGATATCCTGTGCGCTGATCCGCATCGAGAAGCTCCGGAGTCTGTTCCAGACGCTGTATTTCCTGCCCTATGTCACGAACACCCTGGCCGTGGGCATGGTGTTCATGGTGCTCTTCAAGTCCACGCCCTATTCCGAGGGTGTGGTGAACATGCTCATTCACATGGTGGGGGGATCCGGGGTGGATTTCATTGACGGACCCTGGTGGGCCAAGATGTTCGTCCTGTGTTTCTACACGATCTGGATCGTCATGCCGTTCAAAATCCTGATCCTGACCAGTGCCCTGGCCAGCGTGAACCCGGTGTATTACGACGTGGCGCGGGTGGACGGCACAAGCTCCCGCCGGATCTTCTGGCGAATCACCCTTCCGCTGATTTCCCCCTCGGTGTTTTATCTCGTGATCACGGGATTCATCGGCGCGTTCAAGGCCTACAGCGACGCCGTGGCACTCTTTGGGACGAACCTGAATGCAGCGGGGATGAACACGCTGGTGGGCTATGTCTTCGACATGCTGTACCGGGATGGCGGGGGCTATCCCTCCTATGCCTCGGCTGCCGCGATCATACTCTTTGCAATCGTGCTGACGATCACGGTCATCAACCTGCTCGTGAGCCGCAGGCATGTGCACTACAGCTAGAAAGGAGCCGGCATGAACGCAAGAAAAAAGTTCCGGCCTCTGACCTGGGTGCTGCTCATTCTCTGGGCCCTGGTGGTGCTCTTTCCCTTTTACTGGATGGTGCTGACCTCCATCAAGGACTACGGGGCCTACAACGCGGAGTACATCCCCTCGTTTTTCACACTGTCGCCCACGGTGGAAAACTACGTGCAGGTCTTCACGGAAGTGGACCTGGGGCGGTATCTGCTCAACACGGTGATTTTCACCGTCATCACCACCGCGCTGATGGTTTTCGTGACGATCCTGGCTGCCTTTGCCTTTGCGCGGATGGAGTTTGCGGGGAAGAACCTGCTCTTCACGGCGTTTCTGGCGCTGATGATGATCCCCTCGGAGCTGGTGGTGATCACAAACTTCCAGACCATCACGGAGTGGAACATGCGCAACACTTTCCTGGGCCTGATCCTGCCGTCGGTGACGTCGGTGTTCTACATCTATCTGCTGCGGGAAACCTTCGCCCAGGTCCCGGATTCGCTGTATTACGCCGCGAAGGTGGACGGCACGAGCGACTGGCGCTATCTGTGGAAGGTCATGGTGCCGATCTGCCGGCCAGCGGTGGTGACGATCACGATCCTGAAGGTGATCGAGTGCTGGAACCTGTACATCTGGCCATCCCTGATCACCGACGACCCGAAGTACTACCTGGTCTCCAACGGGATTCAGGAAATCCGGGAAAGCGGCTTTGGCCGCGCCAACATCCCGGCGATGATGGCCGCGGTCGTGGTGATCTCCATTCCCCTGATCCTGCTGTTTCTGGGGTACCGGAAACAGATCATGTCCGGCGTGGCCCGGGGAGGAACCAAGGGATGAGGCCCCGCATCGTGTACCGGTTTCCGGAGGAAACGGGTACACGATCCCGGCCCCTTTCCGTTTCTGCTGTGTGTGAGAGACACGGATCTGCCGGTCGGGACAGGATGGGCAGTCTCCCCACGGGGAACGTGACAGGAGAAAGGACGGGGTTGGCTGAATGAAACGGTTCATGAAAAAACTCGCTGCGGCAACAGCCTGTCTGTGCATGGCGATGCTGCTGACGGCGTGCCACGGGTCGCATCAGACGGCGAAGTTCGAGATCCCGGACACGCTGGATGAGTCGAAGCCCATTGAAATCACGTTCTGGGCGAAAAATGACACGAATAAAAACCAGACGGCGGTGTACAAGAAGGCGATCGGGGATTTCGAGGCGCTGTATCCGAACATCAAGGTGAAGATGAAGCTGTATACGGATTACGGGAAGATCTACAACGATGTCATCACGAACATTGCGACCGGCACCACACCGAATGTGGCGATCACGTACCCGGACCACATTGCGTCCTATCTCCAGGGGGCGGATACAGTGGTGTCGCTGGATGAACTCATGGCGGACCCGAAGTACGGTCTGGCGGGGAGCGAGCTGAAGTTCGACGGTCCTTCCCGTCAGGACATGGTCCCGGCGTTCCTGGAAGAAGGCGTGATCGAAGGAACGCAGTATGCGCTGCCCTTCATGCGGAGCACCGAGGCGCTGTACATCAACAAGACGCTGGTGGAAAAGCTGGGTTACCAGATCCCGGATGTGGTGACCTGGGACTGGATCTGGGAGGTTTCGGAGGCGGCAACGGCGAAAAACGAGGACGGCACCTATGTGGTCAATGGTCAGAATGTGCTGATCCCGTTCATTTACAAGTCCACGGACAACATGATGATCCAGCTGCTGAAGCAGCAGGGAGCGGGGTACTCGACGGAAGACGGCGACATTGAGCTGTTCAATGACGTGACGACACAGGATCTGAAGGACATTGCGGCGCATGCAGGCACCGGGGCGTTCTCGACGTTCAAGATCTCGGGCTATCCGGCGAATTTCCTGAATGCCTCGCAGACGCTGTTTGCGGTGGACTCCACGGCCGGAGCCACGTGGATGGGCGCGCATGCGCCGCTGTCGGACATCAGCCCGGATGCTTTCACGGAGTTCGAAACCGTGGTGCGGCCGGTGCCGCAGGTGGATGCGAACCACATCGAAATGATTTCACAGGGGCCATCCATTGCGCTGTTCGGGAAGGAAGACCCGCAGGAGGTGCTGGCCTCCTGGCTCTTTGCGCAGTACCTTCTGAGCAACGACGTGCAGCTGGGATATGCGAAGACCGAGGGGTATCTCCCGGTGACGAACAAGGCCCTAGCCAGTCCAGAGTACCAGGAGTATCTGTCGCTGGCGGGCACGGACAACGACGAGCATTATTCGGTGAAGATCGATGCGGCGAGACTGCTGATGAACAACCTCAACAGCACCTTCACGACGCCGGTTTTCAACGGTTCGGCGAGTCTGCGCAGTGCAGCGGGAGAGCTGGTGGAGAATGTGGTGAAGTCCACGAAGCGGAAGCAGACCGTGGACGATGCCTATCTCCAGAAACTCTATGAGCAGGTGAGCTCGCTCTATCACCTGGATCAGCTGCCGCAGGCATCGGGCAGCGAGAAGAGCCTCGGGCCTCTGCCGGAGTCCTCTGTATGGCTGCTGTCGATCCTGGGTGTGACGTGGGTATGCATAGGGATGCGGATCCTCCAGCTTTTTAGGCAGCGTCGATCCTGGGTGTGACGTGGGTATGCATCGCGGTGTACTGGATCGCGGACAAAGTCCGGTCCAGGAAGAAAGCATAGAAGCTGTATGCAGAACAGAAGCAGGTAACGCGCTGGCTGAAGGGCGGGTGCCTGCTTTTTCTGATGGCGGGTGGATGTGCAGCATTGTCCAGGCGGGGGCGACGGGCGGGCATCGGCCATGAAACCGGGTGTCATTTGGGTGAAAACCGCAAAATGGGTGGGGAGCAGTGCGGGCAGTGACGTATAATAGGGAGCAGGAGGCAAAGGAAGAACTTTGCCGGGAGGAAACTGGATGATGAAGAAACACTGGCTGCCGGCCCTGCTGCTGAGTGCCGGACTGGCACTGACGGGATGCTCGGGCAATTCCGGGGACAGCGAAGCGACGAAGGACAAGACCACGGAAACCGAGGCGGATCCCGCTGCGAAATCCGAAGGCGTGATGACGTATCAGGAGTACATGGATGCCGATCTGGAGTCCGAGGTGACGATCGAAGCCTTTGTGCAGGCGAAGCAGTCCTGGTGGGAAGACAAGGCCACGATTTATGCGGCGGATGCAGACGGGGCGTACTTCATTTACAACGCCAATGTCTCCGAGGATCTCTACAAGGAACTGACAGACGGCACGAAGATCAAGGTCAAGGGCTACAAGACAGAGTGGTCCGGCGAGGTGGAGATCGCGGAAGGCGCCGAGGTGGAAGTCCTGAAGGACGGCGGCACCTGGATCGAGCCTGTGACGGATGTGACGCAGTACCTGGGCAACGAGGAAGAACTGATCAAGTACCAGAACCAGAAGGTGGAATTCAAGGACATGACCATCGAACCGGCGGAAGACGGGTCGGATGCGGCGTATCTGTACAACTATGACGGATCCGGCGAGGAAGGCGATGACCTGTATTTCCGGGCGTCAAAGGACGGAAACACGTATACGTTCACCGTGGAGTCCTATCTGTGCGACAAGGATTCCGATGTCTACAAGGCCGTGAAGGAGCTGAAGGTCGGCGACAAAGTCGACATGGAAGGCTTCCTGTACTGGTACGAGGGCGCCAACCCGCACATCACGAGTGTAACGGTGCTGAAGTAAGCCGAAGCGGACAAACAGCTGCCGGTGGACGGCGGCGGTCACATACAATTGAATATGGAAAAGAGACCGCATACCTGGAGGAGGGGATGCGGTTTTTTTGGGTGGAGATGGATTTCCAGTATTAGACATCCTCACTACATCGACATAAACTCTTAATTCACAATTGAAAACCGCAAGGTTTTTGACGGGGGCTGATTTCGCATCGGCTCCCTGTCTTTGTTTTCTTCTCTGACTCCAGCCACCGGACCCACCATCGACAAAAGACGCGGATCCACTCCGCGTCTCTTCATTTGGTGCCCGTTTCTGCCACCATCGGCACCCTTTACTTCTTCCTTCTCCGGCTGGAGGAGGGAATTCCCAGCTGTCCGCGGTACTTCGCAATGGCCCGCCTGGATACTTCCATTCCCAGTGCCTCGAACTGATCCGCCAGGTCCTGATCCGAATACGGATGCCGCGGATCCTCGCTGCGGATGAATGCCTGCAGGGATTTCAGGACCGAGTCCCTGCTGGTGCCGCCCCTGGTCTGCGACACAAACAGGTCCCTGACCGCATGCACGGTTCCGCCCCAGAGATAGTGTTTGTTGGAGAGAGTGCGGGAGACGGTCGATTCATGGACGCCGGTTTCCTTCGCAATGTCCTGCAGCGTGCAGGGTTCGAGCTCGTCGTCATAGAGAAAGTGGTTTTTCTGGTGTTCCACCAGGGCATTCATGAGCACCAGCAACGTGATTTTCCGCCGGCTGAGAGCATCCACAAAGAAGTGTGCCTCTTCCAGGTATTTCCGGAAGACCGGGTCCTGCTTCACGGACTCCGCACTGGACTGGTCCAGTGACAGCGTGCCGCTCTCAGGCAGCTGAATTTCCACGGAGTCCTCATGGCGGATGATTTCGAAATCCGGCAGAAGCACCTCGGCCCGGGTATGGTCATAGGCGTGACAGGGATTGAGCTGGCAGCTGCGGATCACCCCGAGCAGTGCCTCGATCCTGGGATAAGACCACCCTTCCTGTTCCCGGATCATGCGCAGATCGCCGCTGATCAGGGCTTCGGGATAGGCCTTCAACAGATGGAGGGCATCTGTTTCACCCATTCGTTCAAGCTGCAGGAGCACGCTTTCCAGCTGCGACCGGGCCCCCACACCCGCCGGTTCCAGGGACTGTACCACCCGCAGCTGGGAGGCAAAATGTGTTTCGCTGCACTGCATCACGGTACTGCCCGTCTCGATGGATTCCCGGAACAGGCCATGGTCATCCAGGGATTCGATGATGTAGCTGCACACCTTCCGGTCAAAGGGCGTGCGCAGCGTATGGAGCTGCAGGTACAGGTCCTCCTTGAGGGAGACCGGCAGGGCAAAGGACTCCTCGAGCATTGCATTCAGGTCTTTGCCGGGATGATAGTCCAGAAAGGGGTTGGATGAGGTCAGATCGCGGATGGCCTCCAGGAGTTCCTTCTCGTTCATCTTCAAAATGTCCAGAGATTTTTTCATGGACTGGTTCAGTGACAGAGAGTGTTTCTGTGTCTGCTTATTCAAAAGTTTCTGGGGCATGATCTGCACCTCCTTCACTCATAAATAAGCAAGATTTATGCCAACTTTTATAGATTTTCGGGCGTTTGACAACGCTTTTTTTGTGTCTATACTAACACTCAGGTGAGCGAACATGCAGGAAATGATAGAAAAAGCAATACAGGAACATACACAAAACGGACAGTTCAGCCGTCTTTCCGTGGCGGAACTGTCCTCGCAGCTGAGTCTTCCCAAAAGCCGCGTCACCCAGGCACTCCAGCAGCTGCTCAAGGCCGGCACCATCGTCCGCGCAGGGCAGAAGCCGGTCCTGTTCCTGGACCGCAGCGTGCTGGAAGAGACGTATGGCACGGCCATTGAAGGGGATACGATCCGCAACCTGGACCAGTGGCTGGCGGCGCAGACAGACCAGGGGCAGGACTTTGACAGACTGATAGGCCACGATGGCAGTCTGTCCTCGCTGGTGGAACAGTGCAAGGCGACCGTGGCCTATCCCCCCAACGGTCTGCCCCTCATTTTGACGGGAGAAACCGGCACGGGCAAAAGCATGATCGCGGGCCTTGCCTATGAATATGCCCGCAACCACGACCTCGTGAAGCCGGAGAGCCGCTTTGTGGCGGTGAACTGCTCGGAGTATGCGAACAACCCGGAACTGCTCACGGCCAATCTCTTCGGCTATGTCAAGGGAGCCTTCACCGGCGCAGACCAGGATACCCCGGGGCTGCTGGAACTGGCGGATGGTGGTGTGCTGTTTCTGGATGAAGTCCACAATCTGAAGGGAGAATGCCAGGAAAAGCTCTTCCACTTCATGGACCAGTCGATATATCACCGCATGGGTGACAACAAGACCTGGTACACATCCAGCGTACGGCTGATTTTTGCGACAACCGAAGACCCGGAAAAGGTGCTGCTCAAGACCCTCCAGCGGCGGATCCCCATGAAGCTGACGGTTCCCAGCCTGGCCGCCAGGGGCAATTACGAAAAACTGCAGATCATTCTGTCCATGTTCGCCAGAGAGGAAGAGCGCCTCAAGGTGCACATCCAGCTCAGCAGCAGCGTCATCCAGCTTCTGCTGTCCTACCCCTTCCCGGAGAACATTGGCGGCCTGAAAAGCGCGATTCAATCCAGCTGCGTGAATGCCCTCTTTCAGACGGACGAAGAGAAAGTCATGCGCATTGGCCTGAAGGATATACCGGATTCCGTCATCCAGTATTCGGCGCTGGAAACACTGATGAAGCCCCGGGAACTCACCTGGCACGGCATCGAAGAACTTCGGCATGACCTGGTGAATGTCCGCACTCCGTTCAGCTTTTTCGAATCGGTGCTGGAAACGCTGGAAACCACACAGGATTTTGAATCGGATTTCCGGGCCATTCAGAAAACGGTGCTGCATCATTTCAAACGGAGTCTCCGTAAGGCAGATTTGACCCCCTTTGAGACAGCCTTTCTGACCATTGTGCGGGACAGGTGCCGCCAGTACCATCTGGACCTCCCGGAAAAAGACCGGCAGCTGTATACAACAGCCTTTGTGGAACTGCTGTCATTGCCCCAGGGCATCGATTTGCTTCTGCAGTCCAGAGCAAAGCAGGTGGAAGAAGTCATGAACCGTCTGCGGACAGAGGCCTTCAAGTACTTTTCTCTGGTGACGGAAATCCGCCAGGAGGTCAGGGAGCGACTGGAAACAGACCTGAATCCGCTCCAGTGCCTCATCATGACCGTACTGGCTGCCAGGGCTGGCCAAAGCCGGCCCGCACCCCGGCGGATGGGGGTGATCCTGGCCCATGGGGAATCCAGTGCCAGTTCCATGGCCATGTGCGTCAACCAGTGGCTGGAGACCCATGTATTTGACGCGATCGACATGCCCCTGTTTGTGAGCCAGGAAGAAATCAGCCGCCAGCTCAATGACTGGCTCCGGAAAATGGAGGGCATCGAGGAACTGTTTCTGCTCGTGGACCTGGGCAGTCTGGAGCAGATTTACCGCAATCTCAACATCCGCAATGTGAACATCGGCATCATCAATTCCCTGAGCCTGAAACTGGCCCTGTCGGTGGGACAGGACATCCGCAACCAGACGCCCATGGAGAAAGTGTTTGAGCGGGCAAAGGCGCTCTCGAGCATCGAGTACCACATTGAGCGCAACCGGGAGAAGCCCAGGATGATCATCTGTTCCTGCGCCAGCGGCCTGGGGGTGGCGGAAAAGCTCCGGGGTGTCATTGTGGATTCCCTGCCGGAAGACAGCGACATCCGCGTCATGACCTATGACTACAACACTCTGCAGCAGGAAGGCATGACATCCCCGGTGTTTGAGGAAAACCAGGTGATCAGCATCGTGGGGACACTGAAGCCGGAGGAAATCACGGTGCCCTTTGTCGCCCTGGAGGACCTGATCCTGCAGGAAAACACGAATCGGTTTGATGACAGCCTGCGGCCGTACATGGAGGTGGAGGAGATGCGGGTGTTCAAGAAAAACATCGTCAAGAATTTCTCGCTCTCCAACATCATGAATTCCCTGACGATCCTGAATCCTGCCAAACTGCTGGAACATGTGGCGGATGCGATTGACCGGCTGCAGAACCGTCTGGGTGTCAGTCTGGGCAACAACACCTGTTTCGGTCTGTATGTGCATGTGAGCTGCCTGATCGAGCGCCTGGTCATGAACCGGGGCATTGAAGTCTATGGCAATGCGGATGCCTTCCGTCTGGAGCAGCAGGACTTCATTCAGGCGGTGGATGACTCCTTTGCGGATGTGCAGAAATTCTACGGTATCCGGATCCCGGTGGAGGAAACAGGCTACATGTATGACTACATCAAAAACGATCCCAATTACAAAAAGCGTGTCTGAAGCGGCACGCTTTTTTTGTCCGGCTGCCGATGACGACGGAGCGCGGTCGATTCGCAAAGAATGCGAAAAACCGCAGGAAAACCTGCGGACTGTCCGGCAAAAGACGGAAAAACCGGCAGGATGGCACGGGACTTGCTGGTATGGAAGTGACGGGCAGCATCCGGCACCGGCGGATATGGATCCGAAGAAAATACAGAAAAATTCTTCGGAAACATTGAAACTGGCACAGAGTTTGCTGGTGTGGAAGTGAACCCGCCCGCTGCATAGAGGCATCGGCCACCAGGTTCCCGGAAAAACCACACCGGGCTGAACGGGACTGGCACAACCTATGCTGGTATGAAAGTGGACGCACTCACGGCTTTGCCGCACAGGATGCGGCCGGATTCAGAGGATTTCGGAAAAAACATCCGGATTCTCTGAATCCGGCACGAACCTTGCTGGTATGAAAGTGAAGGAAAACAAGAAAGGAGGTCCATATGCGGAACATTATTCTGGCATCTCATGGAGAGTTCTCAAAGGGACTGAAGGATTCAGTGAGCATGATCGTCGGCGACCTGGCCGATCCGATCCGGACATACAGCCTGTATCCCTCCTGTTCCCCTGCGGACTACATGGAAGAAATGACGAAGGAGATCCTGGCACATCCGGAGGACGAATATGTCTTCCTGTGTGATGTGAAGGGTGGCAGCGTGCACAGCGCCGTGTCCCGCCTGTGCAGCCACAGAAACGTGGTGGTCTACAGCGGCACGAACATGAACCTGGTGCTCGATCTGCTGCTTTCGACACCGGAGTCCCTGTCGGGAAACACCGAAACCCAGGACAGGCTCATCGCCTCGGGCAAAGACGGCATCGAGGTCCTGGATCACAGCCGGCTTGAAGCCGGGGAAGAAGAAGACTTTTAAGGAGGAACAAACATGATCAAAAAACTGCGCGTGGATCACCGGTTGCTGCATGGACAGGTTGCCTTTTCCTGGACGAGCGCACTGAACGTGGACTGCATTCTGATTGCCAACGATTCCGTCATGAAGGACGAACTGCGCAAGACCACCCTCAAGATGGCAAAACCCAACGGCGTGAAGCTGGTGATGAAAAACATCGAAGACAGCATCAAGGCCATCAACAGCGGCGTGACGGACAAATACAAGCTCTTCATCGTGGTGGAAAGCATCGCCGATGCGGCTGCGCTGATCAACGGCGTGGAGTCTATCCGGGCACTGAACCTGGGCGGCACGAAGGCCACGGACAAAACCCGGAACATTTCGAAGGCCATGAACGTGACCCCTGAAGAAGAAGACATCCTGAAGAACCTGGTGGACAAGGGCGTCGACGTCACCATCCAGATGGTGCCGGAAGATACGGCGGTACCGGTCATGAAGGCTCTGTAAAATACAGCGGATCAACAGAAAATCGGAAAGAAAGAGGAAAACGACATGCTGATACAAGCGATACTGCTCGGTCTGGTTGCCATGCTTGGCAACGCCGAATACCTCTTTGGCACCTGCCTGCTCTCCCGTCCCCTGATCATGGGCACGCTGACAGGCATCGTGCTGGGCGACATCGAGGCCGGTGTCCGCATTGGCGCCACCATGGAGCTGGCCTTCATGGGTGCGTTCTCCATCGGGGCAAGCATTCCCCCTGAAATGATTTCCGGCACGGTCCTGGGCACGGCGTTTGCCATCACCACGGGATCCGGCCCCGAAACGGCCCTGGCCATTGGCCTGCCGGTGGCTTCCCTGGTCCTGCTGGCGAAGAACTTCGGCATGGTCTTCATTCTGCCGCCCTTTGTGCACAAGGCAGATGAATGTGCGAAGAACGACAACATGCAGGGCATTGCCGTGGTGCACTACCTGGCCGGTTTCTTCGGTGTGAACCTGATCATCGGCCTGTGTGTGGGAATCGGCTACTATGTGGGGTCTCCGGCGGTCGAGGCCTTCCTGTCCATCATTCCCGAATGGATCTCCAAGGGTCTGGAAATCACCATGGGTCTGCTGCCGGCAATCGGTTTCGGTCTGCTCATGAAGATGATCATGAACAAAGCCAACGCCTGCTTCTTCATTCTCGGATTCGCAATGAGTGTGTATTTCAACCTGCCGGGTACCGGCATTGCCATTCTCGGTGCGATTCTCGCCATTGTACTTACACAGATCAAGCGGTCGCAGACCATGCAGACGGCTGTCGCACAGGGAGGATACACAGATGACGACGAAGACTTCTAAGAAGCTGGAAAGAAAGCAGCTGATGTCCGTGTTCTGGCGTTCATTCGGCCTGGAATGGGACTGGAACTATGAACGGCAGATGAACATCGGCTACTGCTACTGCATGCTGCCGGTGATCAAAAAGCTCTATGACGATCCTGCCGAGCAGGAAGCGGCGATGAAACGTCACCTGGAATTCTTCAATACCACCCCGCAGCTGGCGACCCTGATCCTGGGCATCACGGCGGCGATGGAAGAACAGAACGCGAATGATCCGGATTTCGACACGCAGTCCATCAATGACGTGAAGGTGTCCCTGATGGGGCCCCTGGCGGGCATCGGCGACTCCTTTATCTGGGGCACGCTGCGGATCATTGCCACGGGTGTGGGTCTGTCCCTGGCGACACAGGGCAACATTCTGGGTCCCATCCTGTTCTTCCTGATCTTCAACATCCCGGCACAGGGCCTGCGCTACTACCTCATGGGTGCCGGCTACAAGCTGGGAAGCGGCTTCCTGGCCACGCTGCAGAAAAGCGGCTGGATGGAGATGCTGACCTATGGTGCCTCTGTCCTGGGCCTGACGGTGATCGGGGGCATGACGGCACAGAACGTGGCCATCAATGTGCCTCTGGCAATCGGCGCCGGGGAAGAAGCGACGACCATCGGCGATATCTGCAACACAATCATGCCGGGGATCCTGCCGCTGCTGTTCACCTTCGGCATCTACTACCTGCTGAAGTTCAAGAACGTGAAAACCACGACGCTGCTGGTCGTCTTCATTCTGATTGGCTTCGCGGGCGCTTTCTTCGGCATCCTGGGATAGCCTGCCGGACAGACCGGCTGCGGCACAGACACAACGGAAAACATACAGAGACAGAAATACAGAGAAACAAAGGAGGAACACAACCATGATGAAATTCAACGAACAGGAAAAAATCGACAGCGTCAAAGGCGCGCTGGCACTGCGTCCCCAGATCGAGGAAATCGTGGACGGCATCTGCGAAAACGGCTACAAAAACATCGTGTGGCTGGGCATCGGCGGCACCTGGGCGAGCGCACAGCAGGCGACGGTGCACATGAAGGAAAAAACCGGCATCGAGACCTGGGCGGAAAACGCAGCGGAATACCTGACGACCGGCAACAAACGGATCGGCGAAGGCAGCGTGGTGATCACGTCGTCCGTGACGGGCAACACCATCGAAGTGGTGGAGGCCGTGAAAAAGGCAAAGGAAGCAGGCGCGACGGTGATCGGATTCATCGATGCACCGGAGGCTGCCCTGGCGAAGATGGTCGACCACGTGATTTCCTACAAACAGAACGAGCAGCTGAAGTTCTTCATGACCGCAGACCGTTTCATGAAAAACGCCGGCGAATTCGATGACTATGACGAAATGTATGCCGAGTTCGATCAGTACCTGCCGCAGGCCCTGGTGGAAGTGGAAAAAGCGGCGGAGCCCTTCGCAGTGGAGTTTGCGAAGAAGCACTGGAATGACGACATTCACTACTTTGTGGGCGCGGGCAACCAGTGGGGCGCGACGTATTCCTACGCGATGTGTTACTGGGAAGAACAGCTGTGGATCAAGACCAAGTCCATCACATCCCCGGAGTTCTTCCACGGCATGTTCGAGATCGTGACAAAGGAAACCCCGGTGACGGTGTATGTCGGGGAAGACAGACAGAGAAAGCTTTCCGAGCGCGTGGTGAACTTCCTGCCCCGGATCTGCGGCAACTACACGATCATTGACACAAAGGACTACGAACTGAAGGGAATCAGCGAAAAGTACCGCGGCGACATCTCCCACCTGGTGATGCACGCTGTGAACAACCGGATCGATGTGCACATGGAAGACGAGACAAAGCACCCCATGGAAATCCGCCGGTACTACAGAGCCCTGGACTACTAGGACAGAGGAGCCGGTTCCATGAAACGGACCATGCAGGACTACATACAGGAGTCTGCCGAAACGTGCCGCAGACTGCTGGAGGATGATGCACTGTGTGCACCGGTGGTCGATCTGTGCAGACAGAAAAAGCCTGAAACGATCTGGCTGGTGGCTTCAGGCTCGAGTTATAACGCCTGCGTCTGTGCGCAGCCGTACATGGAACGGTGGATGGATTCAAAAGTGGAGCTGATGACTCCATTCACCGCTCTATATTATACCCCGGCGATCCGGGAGGACGACCTGGTTCTGGTGATCACCCAGAGCGGACTGTCCACCAACGCCATTGCGGTGCTGGACTCCCTGCAGGACAGGGAAAACGTCATCTGCCTCACGGGAAACCGGGAGAGCGATGTGAAGGACCATACGGCATGTGTGCTGGAATACGGTGTGGGGGAAGAGCTGGTGGGATACGTCACAAAGGGCGTAAGCACCCTGTGTCTGTATCTCATGCGCGTGGCGCAGATCATGGCGGACCGCCCGCTGGAGGAGTTTTATACCGCACTGGAGACCTTCAGGCACACCGTGACGACCACAGAGGGGTTTGTCAAGCGTCACTTCCGGGCGTTGTCTTCCATGCAGACGGTGTACTGTCTGGGGGCGAAGAACAGCGCGGGCGTGGCCATGGAAGCCGCACTGAAGATTGGGGAAACCGTGCATGTCCCGGCGTTCTTCTATGAGGCAGAGGAGTTCATCCACGGACCCAACCTGCAGCTGACGCCGAACTACACGATGTTCTTCTTCGACAGCAATGACCGGGCGTCTCACCGGATCCAGGCAATCTGGGAGAGCGCCTGTCTGATCAGCGACCGGGCATATCTGATCACCATGGATCCTGACCGGAAAGACCAGGACAATGTCCTGTTCATGGATCCTGCGGTGAGTCCGCTGTTCACCTCCTTTGCGGCGCTGCCCTTTGCGCAGCTGGTGAGCGCGGAAATCAGCGGTGTCCTGCACAGCACGATGCAGCATCCGCTGCTGAAGCAGTTCAAGGAACATACATCGGCAAAGACGGAGAATTTCGTCAACTACGATGGCGATGAGGCGTGAGTGGTCACGCCTTTTTTGCGGGATGTCTGACAGGAGGCAGAAGCCGGCGTTTGTAAACGCTGTTCCAGAATGTGTCCGGGCTCTTGCACTGTGTGCGCACAACCGCGACAATATCCAGTACACCTGTCATTGCAAGAGGGAAGGCGGCGGGTTTCTGCAGGGATGCGGACCGGCTGGCGACACCCTGGAAACAGGGACTCAGAAAGGAGCGACAACAATGGAACATCAGGTCAGGGATATGACTTCGGGAAAGCCGCTGCATCTGATCACGGCGTTTTCCGTGCCGCTGCTGTTTGGCAACATCCTGCAGCAGATGTACAACTTTGTGGACACACTGGTGGTCGGCCGGGGCGTTTCAATGGATGTGCTGGCGGCGGTCGGCCTTACGGGCAGTCTGAATTTTCTGGTACTCGGGTTCATCATCGGTCTTTCGCAGGGTGTCGGCATCCTGTGTTCGCAGTATTTCGGGAGCCGGGAGTATGCGCAGCTGCGAAAGTCAGTCACGATGTCCTTTTATCTGAATTTTTCGACCGGTGCACTTCTGACCGTTCTGTCCATGGTCAGTGCCAGGCAGCTGCTGGTGTGGATGAACACCCCTGCGGAACTCATGGCAGACGCCTGGCTGTACATCAATGTGATTTTCGGCGGGATCCTGATTTCCCTGGCCTACAACTTTCTGTCAGGGATCCTGCGGGCCCTGGGCAATTCGAGGGATCCGCTGATTGCCATGATCATCGCGTTCATCATCAACACGGTTCTGGATGTGGCCCTGGTCATGGGCCTGGGGTGGGGTGTACTGGGGGCAGCGGCTGCAACGGTCAGCGCCCAGCTCTTTTCCGCCATCTACTGTTTCGTCTGTGTCCGGGAAATCGGGTTCATGAAACTGGAGAAGAAGGACTGGGAGTGGAATGGAGCGCTGTTCCGGAAATCCTTCGTGCTGTCCCTGCCAGTGGCGCTGATGAATTCGATCACGGCCCTGGGTGTGATTTTCATGCAGATCGCCATCAACGGCTTTGGTGCTGTCTATATTGCGGCGTATTCCGTCGCCAGCAAGATCATCATTATTTTTGAGCAGCTGGATGTGTCCTTCGGCACAGGGGCCGGTACCTTTGCGGGTCAGAATCTCGGGGCTGGAAAACCCGGGCGGATCCGGGAGGGAATTCATCAGGTGAATCTTCTCCTGATCGGCGTCAATCTTGCGATTTTCGGTCTCATGCTGGTGGCGGGCAGACCACTGATCGGGCTCATGGTGGGCGATGAGCCGGCGGTGATCGAAGCTGCGTGTCAGTGCATCCGCTTTCTGTGCTTCTTCCTGATGTTTCTGGGAACCCTCTGGATCTACCGGACATCGCTGCAGTCCATGTCGGATACCTTCTGGCCGATGCTGTCAGGAGTCCTGGAATTTGCAGCCAGAACCATTGCCCTTCTGATCCTGCCGAAGCTGATTGGCTTTTACGGTGTTCTTTCCGCAGAGGTATCCGCCTGGATCCTGGCAGCGCTGATGCTGGTGATCGTTTACCGGCGGCGGATCCGCATTCTCGAAGCCGAGTGTGCAGAAAAAGGACGGGATCTGTCTGCAGTCTGCTGACGATATTCAGGGAAAAGTGTTCGGCACAGCTGGACAATACCAGCTTCCAGACTGACCTGGCGTGAGAAATCACGCCTTTTTTACATCGTTGTGCCGCTTCTGCAGCGGTCCATGATGACCGGAGCACAGAACAGTCGCCGAAAACGGCGGATTACGGGTCCTGAAACCTCCGAACCGGAGATTTTTCCTTTCCGGATTCATTGATATTCTCAAAGCAGATATTCAGAACAGTTCGCAGAATCTGCACGGCCTCTTATGAGGAGGAAAGCATTCGCAGAGCAGCGGGTGTCTGAATGTACATGGGAAGAAAGTCATTGAAGAAGCAAAAGAGCATATACCAGCTATCCAGGGAACAGGCAGGCCTGACAAGACGGGCAGCGGCAGACCGGCTGGGATTTGTGTCGGAGGGACGCATCGAAAAGATCGAAGGCGGAAAATCGCAGATTGATCCGGCAGAAGTGCTGGCGATGGAAGATGCGTATAAAGACAGTGTTCTGGTGAACCGGCATTGCACCCATCAGTGTCCGATCGGGATGAAGACGGTCCCGGTTCTCCGGAAACGGACACCTGCAGAAATCGTGCTGGAGGTTCTGTTTCTGTCAGATACACTGAACGGACTCCAGACCGGTCTGATAGCCGGCGGGTATGATCCCCAGTGGCCGGCAGAAAGGGAGGCAGTGTTTTCACAGGCTGCAGAGGTACTGACGGCTCTGGGACGATGCGGTGGTGAAATCCGGCTGCTTCTTCGGGAAGAGGAACAGGAACATGAAAAGAACTGAATGGATGACAGGAGCGCTGGCTCTGGGAATGATGATTGCCGGATGCAGTGCTTCGGCAAATGAAGAACAGCAGCCGGTGAAGGGACAGGACCAGGTGCCAGAGGAAAGCGGAAAGGAACGGGCCGATGGAGAAAGACCTGATCAGCCGGAAAAGACGAGGGATGGAGACAGGAAAAACACAGAAAAAGAACCGCAGGAGCCTGCACAGCCGGAAACTGCGGCAGGGACGGACCAGATCCGGCCCGAGTTCAAGGCTGCAATGGATGAATATGTGGCATTTTATGAAGACTATGCGGCGTTCATGCAGCGGTACAGGGAGAATCCTTCGGATTTGAACCTGCTGCTGGAGATGACAGACTGGATCTCACGCACGAAGACCATCACAGATGAACTCGACAAGCTGGATGCTTCACAGGAAGAGATGAATGCTGCAGAACTGCAGTATTATCTGGAATCCACAGCAAAAATCTATGGTCTGATCGCACAGGCTGCGGGGTGAAGGAACCCCCTGGCTGAACCGGAGACAGATTGCCGTCATGAAAAACAGGCCGGATTTCCCTGATCAGGGAATCCGGCCTGTCTGTTTTTTGCGTTTGTGGTCATTTGATGTCAAATTCCTCAAAGAGAGCTGTGATTCTCTTCCCGCCATCGGCAGAGTCCAGGAACTCCTGAAGTCTTCCAGCGTGTGTCGTGGCTTTTATGAGTCTGCCGGTCCGGTCAAGGGAATCTCTCTGGCCCTGCAGTCTCCCGGCCTTCATTCCTTTTTCATAAACACCTTCGCCCAGGTTGCACATCGTCAGGACCTCCTCTTCCGCATCCGCAGTGCCCGGTACCTGATACTGCTCCAGTATCTCCGGCAGCTCTTCCATTTTCATTGTTGTTGCAAACCAATTCACGCAGTAAATTCCAGACCGGATGTTCATCTGTGACCGGACCGGATCTCTGCCTGCAGCCATAACAGAGCCCCGGGGTGTCATATTTATCTTGAAAATATTTGAAATTCGGGTATATGCCACTGAAAATATAGAATATTTTTCAGAAAATATAGCCGAATTCACGTCATTATGGGAGATTGTGTGATATTCTGTTCCCTGTGAAAGGAAGTACTCACTCATGAATGGAATCACTTTGATGATCATCGCAATCGTGGTCCTTGGCGCAGGTTACCTGGTATACGGCAGATGGCTCGCCAGAACCTGGGGCATTGACGAAACCGCCCCAACCCCTGCCTATACACAGGAAGACGGCGTGGACTACGTTCCTGCCGACACCAATGTGGTGTTCGGACACCAGTTTGCCTCCATCGCCGGGGCCGGTCCCATCAACGGACCGATTCAGGCAGCGATATTCGGCTGGGTGCCTGTCCTGCTGTGGATCCTGATCGGGGGTGTATTCTTCGGTGCGGTCCAGGACTTTGCCTCCATGTACGCCTCTGTGAAATCGAAGGGAAAAGGCATCGGTTCCATCATTGAGATGTACATCGGCAAAACCGGAAAAAAACTGTTCCTGCTCTTCTGCTGGCTTTTCTGCATCCTCGTGGTCGCAGCCTTTGCGGATGTGGTGGCGGGGACCTTCAACGGCTATGCCCCGGATGGCGCCACCATTGAAGCCAACGGCGCCGTGGCCACCACCTCCATGATTTTCATCGGCGAAGCCGTGTTTCTGGGGATGATCCTCCGGTATGGCCGTCTGAACAAATGGGTGAACACCGTCATTGCGATCCTCATGCTGGTGGCGGCTGTGGCCCTGGGTATGAAGTTCCCGATGTATCTGACGCAGACCACCTGGCATTACATTGTCTTTGCCTATGTGTTCATTGCCTGTGTCGTGCCAGTCTGGGCACTGCTTCAGCCCCGGGATTACCTGAATTCCTACCTGCTGATATTCATGATCGCCGCGGCAGTCATTGGCGTGTTCGTCTCCAACCCGGATGTGAACCTCGCTGCCTTCACCGGTTTCAGTGTGGACGGCCAGATGCTGTTTCCGATTCTCTTTGTGACGATCGCCTGCGGCGCCGTGTCGGGGTTCCACTCCCTGGTTTCTTCCGGCACAGCCTCAAAGCAGATCAAAAACGAGAAGGACATGCTGCCGGTTTCCTATGGTGCCATGATCATGGAATCCATGCTGGCAGTCATTGCCCTGATCTGCGTAGCGTCCTTCGCCGGCGGGGAAGCTGCAAATGCCGGTCTGGTGACCCAGCCGCAGATCTTCGCGGGAGCCATTGCGAATTTCCTCGAAGCCGTGGGACTGCCCTGGAACCTGACCTTCACGCTGATCAACCTGGCGGTCTCCGCCTTTGCCCTGACATCCCTGGATTCTGTGGCCCGCATTGGCCGGCTGTCTTTCCAGGAGCTGTTTCTGGATGCGGAAGATGACGGCAGGGAACTGACACCCACCAGGAAACTGCTCACCAACACGTATTTCTCCACGGCGCTGACGCTTGTCCTCTCCCTGGTGCTGGCAAGAATCGGCTATGCCGAGATCTGGCCGCTGTTCGGCAGCGCCAACCAGCTGCTGTCGGTACTGGCACTGGTGGCCTGTGCGGTGTATCTCAGGAAAACCAGCCGCAAGTCCCGGATGCTGTACATCCCCATGGTCTTTATGATGGCTGTGACCTTCACGGCGCTCTCCATGACGATTTACACACTCGGAACGCAGTTCATGACCACGGGCCTGTCCCTGGGCATGAGTCTCCAGCTCGTGTTTGCGGTGCTGCTGCTGGCTTTGGGACTGGTGGTGGCGGTCCAGGGAATCAGGGCTCTTCGCGGGAAGCCTGTGGAAGTGCCTGTCTTCGAGGAACAGGAACTGGAGGCTGAGGAAGCCTGATCTCCTGCTGCCAGAGTGTATCTGAATCTGGATATGGACGAAAAAAGGACCCTGTGCGGGTCCTTTTCTGGTGCGGCGGACGACAGCAGACTGTTAACATCAGGGAAGAGTGAAGAGATAAGCTTCAGTCACGTTGCTGCCCTTCGAGCCCGAATGACAGGAGGACATCGATTTCCGGTTTCCAGAGAAGTGTCTCCGGCCGCTTTTCCGGCTGGCAGAACATGATCATGTAAAAAGGCAGATACAGGATGGGTCCTTCCTGTTCCGCATTTCCCTTGCAGAAGACGAAAGCCCGGGCAAACTCCCACTGATCTGAGTCAATGGCTTTGGAGAGGGAAGGATGCTTTTTCCAGTCACTTCCGGATTTGTTTTCCAACAAGTCGACCTGTCTGCCGTTCTGGAGGACAAAATCCAGATCCCCGAATTTTTTCTGATCGTAGTAACAAAGAACCATGTCTTTGGCAGCAATGGACTGCGCAAAGACATTTTCCAGGAGACTGCCTGCATTGACGCCGACTTCTCCCTGCAGCAGAGGGACTTGAAGGTTTCCCGGGCTGGCTTCACAGAGCGATCCTGTATCACACAGAAACAGCTTGAAGAAGCTGCGCTTCCCGTTCAGGGTGAGCGGAGTGACAGGGGCCGACACATTGAAGCGGGGAAGAGCCACTCCGGCTTCCCGAAGCCACAGAAAGCTGTTTTCATACCGCTGCATCCGGGCCCCCTCTTTCAATCTGGACAGGACAAACCGGCTGATCTTGCTGTCGAGCTGTGCTGGTATGCTGTCAAAAATTGCCCGGATTTTGTTTTTTCCGTACTTTTGGCGTATCTGGCAATATCTGATCTGTAAAGGCGCAGAATGTTTTCCTGCATTGGACTGCACGCAGCCAGATCCGGGAACCGGACATAGTCCTGAACGACCGCCGGCATTCCGCCGACAATCATAGCCGACAATCATACAGGTATAAAACAGCTGCAGCATTTGCTGATGAACAGGTTCCGGCACGGACTGATGGTGTGTGAAGCAGTTTCGGAGATGGTCCAGGGTCTCCGCAGGAACAGTCACCCGCTTCCGGCATTCCCGGAACTGCAGGACCCGGCCGAAAGACTGTCCTTTGCTGCCCTCTTTTCTTATGCCGGTCTGCTGCCATCCGTTCCACTGTTCACTCTTCTGGCTGCACCTCCCGAAATCATCCTGCATGAGATTGCAGAAGGTTTTTGAGAAAATGGGACTGCCCGTTCCCGACAGGTGACTCCTTTCGGAATCAGGCACATAAACGACACAAAGCCGGTCTGTCCGGCTTAAAGGAGGTCCCATGCATATACACATCAGAAAACTGCTTGCCATCCTGGCAGTCTTTGCCATGACCCTTGGCTTTGCCGCCTGCTCCGCCAGTCCGGATGGCGGGGAAAGCACCAAAATGAAAACCGTGCAGACGGACAAAGGGGAAGTGGAAATCCCCGAACACCCGACGCGAATCATCAGCGACTACTACCTGGGCGAGTTCCTGGCCGTGGACGTGAAGCCTGTGATTGCTTCCCCCTATGCCCTGAACAATCCCTACCTGAAGGACTATGTCGAGGGCATCGAACCCATGAACATCACCTCCTCTGAATCCACGCTGGAGCAGTTTGCCGAAGCGAAACCGGACCTGATCGTCACCATCACCGAGGCGGACTATGAGAAGTATTCCAAAATCGCGCCGACAGTCTACATCCAGGACGGAAAACGCCCGGATAAAGAGACATTCCGCTACATCGCCTCCCTGGTGGGGAAGGAACAGGCAGCGGATGACTACATCGCAAAGTTCAACGACAAGATCGAGTCCCGCAAACAGGAGATCCAGGACATTGTCGGCAATCAGACGGTCTCGATCCTCGAAGTCTGGCCGCAGGAGATCTACACCATGGGGTCTCACTTTGCCAGAGGCGGATCCATTCTTTATGACATGTGGGGGCTGAAGGCACCGGAAGCCATTCAGAAGGACATGGTGGACGGAGATGAGCAGTACAAAGTCATTTCCCTGGAAGCCATGCCGGAATATGCCGGGGACTTCATTCTGTACGGCGTGCTGGACGGCACGGATCCGGCGTTTGTGACCAGCAGCAATCTCTGGAATGCCCTGCCGGCGGTGAAGAACGGAAAGACACTGCCGTATGAACAGGTATCCTGGATGCACCGGGATCCCATCACGCTGAACGCCCAGGCAGATGCATTCATTGCATTCTTCGAACAGTTCAAGGGGAAGTAAGTCATGAAACAAAGGAATTGGCGCCTGTACGCATTCCTTGTTCTGTCTGTGATCGCTGTTCTCGTGACAGCGGTCCTTTCCGTTTTTCTGGGGAGCACCGACATCAGCTGGCAGACTGTGCTCCAGGCCCTCTTTGCACCGGATATGAGCAGCCACCAGCAGATCGCCGTTGTGGATCTGAGGCTGCCCCGCACGCTGGGAGATATCCTGGTGGGTGCCGGTCTGGCCGTCAGCGGTGCCATCATGCAGGGTGTCACCCGCAACCCGCTGGCCGATTCCGGCCTTCTGGGCATCAATGCCGGCGCCTCCTTCGCCCTGGCACTGTGCCTTGCCTTTCTGACCCACGTCAGTTTCGGCTTCACGATCCTGGCGTCCTTTGCCGGGGCGGCGGTTTCCATGCTCGCTGTCTTCGGCATCCTCCTGCTCAGGCACCGCAACCTGGATTCCGCGCGGCTTGTCCTGGCGGGACTGGCCGTGAGTCTGTTTCTCACCGCACTGACCCAGGGAATCGCGATTCTCACCAGTACCGGCCAGTCTCTGACGTTCTGGACAGCCGGAGGTGTGGCGGGCATCCGGATGGAACAGCTGCGTGTGGCGGCGCCGGTCATGATCCTGGCCCTGGCCGGTTCCGTTCTGCTGTCTTCGAAACTCTCGATCCTGTCCCTGGGGGATGAAGCCGCCCAGGGTCTGGGACTGGATCTCAACCGCACGAAATCGGCAGCCCTGATCCTGGTCCTGCTCCTGTCGGGATCTGCCGTAGCCCTGGCGGGACCGGTATCCTTTGTCGGGCTGCTCGTGCCCCATGTGGTGCGGCATGTCGTGGGCAGCACCTACCAGGCCATCATTCCGGCCTCCATGACCGCCGGGAGTGTGTTCATGCTTGTGGCGGACCTTGTGTCCAGAACCGTGAATGCGCCGGCGGAGACACCAGTCGGGCTCATTTTTGCGGTCATTGGTGTGCCGGTGTTCATTGCCATCAGCCGCCGGGGGATCCGACATGAAGAAGTCTGACAGAAGGCGCATCCGGGTCCGGTTTGCCATCCTGGCTGTACTGCTGCTCATCGGCATCCTCCTGGACATCAACGCCGGATATTCCGGAGCAGGCCTGCAGGATCTGTTTGCGGGAAATCCCATCCTTGTGCAGTTCCGGCTCCCCCGGATGCTGGTGAGTCTGCTTGTGGGCATCGCCCTGTCCCTCTCGGGATCCATCATGCAGTCCGTGACCGGCAATGACATGGCGGAACCCGGGCTTCTGGGCATCAACGCCGGAGCGGGACTGTTCATTGCGCTGTTCATTTTCCTCTTCCGCCAGGGAAGCCCGGCATTCACCCTCATGCTGCCGCTGCTGGCATTTACCGGATCCGTCCTCACCTTTTTCACGGAGTACCGCCTGGCGTCATCCAGAGGCCGGGTGCACCCGAAGCGGCTGCTGCTCATGGGCGTGGCGATTTCCATTGCCCTGACTTCGCTGACCACGGTGATTATGCTGAAACTCCCGGATTCCCAGTATGCCTTCGTACAGAACTGGATCGCCGGAAACATCTGGGGAGCGGACTGGAACGGCGTGCTCCTGCTGACGGCAGGAGTGCTGCTCCTGTTTCTGTATGTGTTCTTCAAAAGCCGGACCCTCAACGGGCTGATGCTCGGACATGACGTGGCGACGGGAATCGGCATCAACACCCGGAAGGAATCCCGGAACCTGCTGCTGGCAGCGGTGGGACTCTCCTCTCTGTGCTGCGCTGTGGGCGGCGGCATGAGTTTTGTCGGACTGGTGGCGCCGCATCTGGCCCGGAAGCTTGTGGGGCCCAACTATGTGCGGCTGCTGCCTGCCGCCGTGCTGGTCGGCGCGGTGATGCTGGTCTTTGCGGATCTTGTGTCCCGGACCTGCTTTCTGCCGTTTGAGATGCCCATCGGCATTGTCACGGCAGTGCTTGGCGCGCCTTACTTTTTGTATCTGCTGATCAGGGAGTGAAACATGACAGGAAAACCAGAAACACCCTGGGCGTTCCGGGGAGAAAACCTGCAGATCGGCTATTCGGACAAGCCGGTGATTTCAGGGATGGATCTGCGGATCCCGCAGGAGAAGATCACGAGCATCATTGGTCCGAACGGATGCGGGAAGTCCACCCTGCTCAAGGGTCTCGCCCGGATCATTCCCCTGCAGTCGGGAACGGTCTGGCTCGAGGGACAGGACATGGCAAAGCTGGGGACCCGGGAAACGGCGCAGAGCATGGCCATGCTGCCCCAGGGCCCGCAGGCGCCGGAGGGACTGACGGTGGAAGAGCTGGTGAGCTTTGGTCGCTATCCCCATCAGCGCGGGCTACAGTCCCTGAAGGAAGAGGACCGGAAGCTCATCGAGTGGGCCATGCGGGAAACGAAGGTATACGACCTCCGGCATCGCAGCGTGGACCGTCTTTCCGGGGGGCAGCGACAGCGGGTGTGGATCGCCATGGCACTGGCCCAGGACACGCCGGTGATCCTGCTGGATGAGCCGACGACGTATCTTGACATGGCCCACCAGCTGGAGATCCTGGAACTTCTGGAGAAACTGAACCGGGAACAGCACAAGACCATTGTGGTGGTGATCCACGACCTGAACATGGCGGCACGGTTCTCCGATTACCTGATTGCCATGAAACAGGGACAGCTGCTCCATGAAGGGAGTGTGGAGCAGATCATGACTCCGGGTGTGCTGAAGGAAGTCTTTGGCCTGGAGGCATACATTGAGCAGGATCCCTGGACAGGCAAACCGGTCATGGTGACCTACCGCCTGGCTGCGTCTGAATAAGGGAGCCCTCCGGTTGATGAACCATCCGGGTTGGTCCGGGAAAGAAAAGAGGCGTCAGGTGCGGCGCTTCTTTTTTGTCTCTGCTGCCACAGAACTGCCGACGATGGCGGCGAGTATCCTCACCGGCGGTCTTTGGCGGGGCTCACATGGTTTTTTACAGAAGCTTTACATGGGACAGACTTGAATTTAACCGGGTCAACGTATACTGATGGTGAAGAAGTGACGTATAAAATGCCATACGAAAGGGAAAGGAGACAGTATGCCGCTGATTTATATCGCCGAGGATGATCCGGGGATCCGGGAACTCATTCTCTATACCCTGCAGGTCTCGGGGTTCGAGGCAAAGGGCTTCGAAACCGGGACAGCGCTGCTGGAGGCTGTGCAGGGCACCAGGCCGGATCTGGTCATGCTGGACATCATGATGCCCGGCCATGATGGACTCACCGTCCTGCAGAAACTCCGGCAGAACCCCGGGACGCGGGACCTGCCTGTCATTATGGAAACCGCCAGGACCGCGGAATCCGACACCGTGACAGGACTGGATCTCGGCGCGGATGACTATCTGTGCAAGCCCTTCGGCATGGCCGAAATGATGTCCCGCATCCGGGCGCTGCTGCGGCGTGCCTCCCGCCACCGGGAGAAAACAGAGGAAAACCGGACGATGGTGTTCCATGGCCTGAGCCTGGACCAGGCGACGCACGAAGTGTTCGCACAGGGGGAGCAGGTGTCGCTGACACGCAAGGAATATGAGCTTCTGAAGGTGCTCATGCAGTCTCCGCGGAAGGTGTTTTCACGGGATGAGCTGCTCATGAAGGTCTGGGATACGGATTTCGCCGGCGGCACCCGGACCGTGGATGTTCACGTGAACACCCTCCGGGGAAAGCTCCGGGAATCCGGGGCGGGGATCGAAACCGTGCGCGGGGCCGGATACCGCTTCAATCCGGAGGTGCTCCAGAACCGGGAGGAGCCGGAGATGGATGCAGACAAACCGGAATGGGATGACAAGCCATGACAAAGAAGATATTCTATGCGATTTTTTCCGTCTGCACCCTGGTGTTCCTGACCTCGATGATCCTGACGTTTTCCACGATCTTCAGCTATTTTTCCAGTGTGGAAAAAGACCAGCTGCACTCCAGTCTCCAGCTCGTGGCCCAGGGCTATGAAGACGAGGGCCTGAAGTTTCTCAAGGGCATGAACGGCGAAGACTATCGCGTGAGTCTCATCGACAGCGAAGGCACGGTGCTCTATGACTCCACCACCGGCACCCGCTCGCTCCCGAGTCACCTGGACCGCGAGGAAGTGAAACAGGCACTGGAAACCGGCTGGGGGGAAAGCACGCGCTATTCCGAGACCCTGACCGAACAGGCTATCTATTCCGCCATGAAGCTCCCCGACGGCAATGTCCTGCGGATCTCCGTATCCCGGTATTCTGTCCTGACGCTGATGATGGGCGTCGCCACGCCGCTGATCTCCATTTTCTGCGGCGCTGTCCTCGCCGCACTGGTCCTCGCCATCTGGCTGTCCCACCGCATCATGTCTCCCCTCGAGAGTCTGGACCTGGAAAACCCGGAGACCGCCGGGACATACGAAGAGATGGAGCCGATCGTGGACCGGCTGAAGCGCTATCGGCGGGACCTCGACCGGCAGAAGCGCCGGCTGCGGGTCCAGCAGGCGGAATTTGACACCGTGGCGGCGGGCATTGAAGAAGGGCTGATCCTGCTGGATCAGGATCTGCGGGTGCTGTATCTCAACAGCGCCGCAGGCCAGGCACTGGACCTGGAACCCGGGGCCGAGAAGGAAATCCTGCTCAGGATCGGGCAGGGAAAAGAACTGCCGTTCGAGAAACTCTGCATCCTGGAACCGGTGGTGGAACTGGCGGAAAAGGCCAGGGAAACCCTGGAGCCGCAGTCCGCCCTGGTGCCGGCTGACACGAGGATCTGGCTGGCACAGGCCGGACCCGTGATTTCCCGGGACAAGTTCCGCGGGGAATCCATCCTGCTGCTGGATGTCACGGAAAAACAGCAGACAGAACGTATGCGCAAGGAATTCACCGGCAACGTCTCGCATGAACTCAAGACACCGCTCCAGACGATTTCGGGGTATTCCGAGCTCATGGCACAGGGCCTCGCAAAGCCGGAGGACATTCCGCAGATGGCTGAACGCATTCTGCGGGAAGCCCGCCGCATGAGCACACAGGTCGACCAGATCCTGACGCTGACCCGTATGGATGAAGGCCTGTCGGTGAAACAGGAACCCGTGAACCTGGACCAGGTGGTGAACTCCGTCCAGCAAGACCTGATGCAGAACGCCGAAACATCCGGTGTCCAGCTGACAGTGGACGGCCCGGATCAGCCGGTGACGGTATCCGGAGATCCCGCGCTGTTGAGAAGCGTGGTGTTCAACCTGACGGAAAATGCCATCAAGTACAGTGCTCCCGACAGCCATGTGCAGATGGAACTGACCACAGAGCTCGGCGAGGCCGTGATCCGCATCCGGGATGACGGGCCGGGGATCGCGGCGGAGGACCAGGAGAGGATCTTCGAGCGGTTCTACCGCGTGGACAAATCCCGCAGCCGGCAGCTTGGCGGCACCGGACTGGGGCTGGCAATCGTGAAGAATGCCGTCAGACTCCACGGCGGCACAGTGTCCGTGAGCAGCGAACCCGGGAAGGGATCGGTGTTTGAGGTCCGGCTGCCGATGATGGAAGAAAGGGACGGGCAGGCTGAGGCCTGACGGGCGGACAGCCGGCCGATATATACAGCAGCACAGCAAAAGCTGCGGCCTTTCCCCTGGCGGGTGAGGGCTGCAGCTTTTTCACGTTACTGATTGATTGAGTGAGCCGGATATCAGGCGATGGATGCCTCGTAAATCGACTGGATGCTGTCGTCCATCATTTTGTCGAAGGCTTCCTCTGTCTGGTTTGCGTTCAGGCCCTCGGACAGTGCCCTGGAGAAGCTGGCAATCAGGCCGGGGTTCTTCTTCAGCAGTTCGTTGGCTTCCTTGCGGGAGTAGCCGCCGGAAAGAGCCACGATCCGGACAATATGGGGATCCTTCATGAGTTCTGTGTAGAGACCGGGTTTCGTGGGGATGGACAGCTTCAGCATGATTTTTGTATCAGCCGGCAGCCCGGCCAGTTCTTCCTGGATATCCTTCAGCAGGATGTCCTCGGCTTCTGCCTTGTCCGCAATGGTGATGTCCACCTCAGGTTCCAGGATGGGCACCAGCCCTGCATCGGCAATCTGTTTTCCGATCTCAAACTGCTGTCTGACGATTTCTTCGATGCCCTTCGGGTTGGCGGCATGAATGACGGAGCGCATCTTGGTGCCGAAAATGTGTTTTCCCTTTGCCTTTTCCAGCGTCTGTGCCAGATTCGGGATAGGCTTCATGAGCTGCACACCGTCTTTTTCCGGCTCCAGTCCCTTGTCCACTTTCAGGAACGGGATGACGCCTTTTTCTTCCCACAGGAAGTCGGCGGTGCCTTTTCCGTCCACCTGACGGTCCATGGTGTTTTCAAACAGGATCGCACCCAGGATCCGGTTGTCAAAGGAAGGAGACTTCATCATGCGGGTCCGCATTTCATGCATGAGATCATACATTTCCTCGTCGGAGCTCCAGGCACCGGGTTCAATGCCGTAACGCTGCAGCGCCTTGGGGGAGCTGCCTCCGGACTGATCAAGAGCGGCAATGAAACCCTTGCCGTCGGACATGCGTTCAAGCTGTTTCTGGTTCATATTGACCTCCTTTTGTCATCTGTTTCCTTCATCATAACGAAGGCCGTCGCCCAGACCCCGCAGCATGCCTGCCATTGGGACAGAAGAGCGCTTTTATATAGATGAATGGTCTGCAGACCGGCTGGTCTCAAAGCACGGGATACGCCAGAAGCATGGGTGCCTATGCCGGAAAACAATGGACCTGAACCTTGGTTAAAGCAGTATAATGAGAACAGAAAGAACAAAGAGGATTTTTTTTATGGAAAAATCAAAGGTTTATTTTACAAGCGATACCAACCGGGATGCTCTTGTGAAGCTGTATGACAAACTGGGCAAAGAGCTCAAGGGCAACGTGGCCGTCAAACTGCACACCGGCGAACGCGGGAACCAGAACTTCCTGCGTCCTGAATTCGTCAAGCCGCTGGTCGACAAAGTGAATGGTACGGTCGTGGAGTGCAATACAGCCTACGGCCATGACATGGGCGGTCACCGCTTCAACACCATGGAACACGAGCAGGTTCTGAAGGAACACGGCTGGAGTGAAAACTTCGATGTGGAGATCCTGGATGCAGCCGGTCCCGACATGGTGCTGGAAGTGCCCAACGGTCTGCGAATCCAGGAAAACTATGTCGGAAAAGACCTGAACAAGTACAACTCCATGCTGGTGCTGTCCCACTTCAAGGGCCACCCCATGGGCGGATTCGGCGGCGCCTTGAAACAGCTGTCCATTGGCGTGGCCTCCACGGCCGGCAAGTGCTGGATCCACTCCGTCGGACAGTCAAGGGATATGAAGGACTGCTGGGAAAAGCCCGTGGAACAGGATCAGTTCCTGGAAGCGATGGCGGATGCGGCAGAATCCGTGCATGACTACTTCAAGGACAACATCGTATATGTGAACGTCCTGAAGAACCTGTCTGTGGACTGCGACTGCTGCCACGTGGCGGAGGATCCCTGCATGAAGGACATCGGTGTGATGATTTCCACCGATCCTGTGGCCATCGACCAGGCATGTGTGGACATGGTCTTCAACTCCAAGGACCCGGGCCGCGATCACTTTGTGGAACGCGTGGAATCCAGAAACGGCCGTCACACCATTGAAGCGGCAGAAAAACTGGGATTCGGCAGCCGGGACTACGAGCTGATCAACATCGACGAAGAGTAGTGTCAAACAGAATCTGAAGCGAAAAGCGGCAGCCTGCCCTGATGAGCAGAGTGCCGTTTTTTTGGTGACTGGATTTGCATGGCCAATACTCGCGCTTCACTTTTTGTATTCCTGCCCGCTTGCACGCTGATGCTTGTCCAGACCCTGGTCCGGCTGTCAACGGCCCGTCCGGTCATGAGCGTCACGGGGCAATTGCGGCGCAGCCTGGCCATCCGAATCTGGTTTCCAATGATCTCCATAGTTTTCAGCGTCATGGGGAGAAGCCGTACAGTTTTCTTTGGCATACCATCCCCCCCGTACTATTTAGAAATATAAACAGACCAGCGGGTTTTGGTATACAGACACTGCAGAATGGGTTTTACCGTGCTTCTGCAGGGGATCATACAGTTTGGCAGACCATTGTCGGATGCGGCCGGATTCTCCTTGCCGATTCTACCCGGAAACGAAATCTGTCAGTTCGTTTCGGGGCATACAGGTTACAGGCTGTCAGCTTCTCTTCGCCTCTGCCGCCGCAGGCTGGCCCGGGCTCCAGCCCTCTTTTCCCGACCCGTCATTCGATGACTATAATAAGAAAAGAAACGAGGTAACAACGATGACCTTTGAAGAAACACTGACCTCCCGCCGCAGCATCCGCCGCTACAAGGCTGAACCCGTCAGCCGGGAAGACATCGATGCCTGTCTCCAGGCGGCGATTCTGGCGCCATCCTGGAAGAACTCCCAGACCCCGCGGTTTTATGTCGTGCAGAGTCCTGAGATCCGGAAGCAGGTGAATCAGGAAGGACTGGCTCCTTTCAACGCGGACAATGCGGAAAATGCAGCCGTGCTGGTGGTCATGACCTTTGTCCGGGACAAGTCCGGATGGGGCAATGACGGAGCACCCGCCAATGAAGGCGGCAATGGCTGGGGCTGGTTCGATCTTGGGCTGGCCTGCGAAAATTTCTGTCTGCAGGCAGCGAATCTGGGGCTTGGCACTCTGATCATGGGAATCCGGGATGCCCATGCCCTGAAGCGGATCCTGGGAATCCCGGAAAATGAAATTGTGGGACCGGTCGTGTCGCTGGGTCACCCGGACATCGATCCGGTGATGCCGACCCGTCATTCCCTGGTGGATGCGGCGAAGTTTCTGTAAGGAGACCATGCCGGCAGGGGCCTGTCATATGAGCCGATAAGCCGGCAAAATCAGAAAAGCCAGTCAACAAACCTTTTCGAGGGATGTGACTGGCTTTTTATTCATGGGCAGCAGGCTGCTTTGGCTGCAGAGCTCCATTCACGCAAAAAAATGCCCGCCGGCATGAACCTGACAGCACTTTTACCATCGGCAGAACGGAAATCAGTCCGGAAAACAGAGAAACTGCCCATCATCCGGCGGGAGATGATGGGCAGTTTTGTCTGATTCTACTCGATGGGCCGACGGTAGAACCGGCCGTAAAAGTGATCCACCTTGTGGGTATAGGTGATGCATTCCGGATCCACTTCCCGGATCCGGCCGATGACTTCCCGCTCTTCGTAGCTGGAAACAATGGATTTGCACAGGAAGAAATTGCTCTGGCTGTAGGCACCGTAAGCCGGGATCACCGTCATACCGTGGCGGAAATAGGTCTTGAACTGCTTTGCCACCTGTTCCGGGTCCTTTGTGGTGATTTCCACCAGGATCTGGGAATACCGGTGGTAGTACCGGGAGATGGTCTGGGTGGAAATCAGCTGGAAGAGAATGGAGTAGCCGGCGGCTGCCCAGCCGAACATGCTGCCGAAGATCAGCAGGATCAGCACGTTGAAGGCGAAGACGTATTCCCAGATCCCGCGGTGGAAGCGTTCGGACACATACATGGCTATGAAGTCGGTGCCGCCGGTGGATCCGTCTGCTTTCAGGGCAATGACGGAGACAAATCCGTAGAGGAAGCCGCCGAAGATGACATTCAGGATCATTTCATCGAACAGCGGCGGGAAGTGCAGCACTTCCAGAAACAGGGATGTCAGGGTGAACTGAACACAGGAAAGGAATACAAAGCGCTTGGAGATCTTTCCGGCGCAGAACATTGCGGCGGGGATGTTCAGCAGAAGAATACCCAGGGAGGTGGAAAAATCGAATCCCGCCAGCCCGGCGATCCGGTTGAGAAGAATGGCCACCCCGGTGAAGCCGCTGGACAGCAGGTCACAGGGGTCCATGAAGGTCTGTATCACATAGGTCTGGAGCAGGGAGCTGGCTACAATCATGAGCAGCGAGGCGACAAACCGCATGCGTTTGTCCCGAATTCCCTGTGGAGAGAGAAACTGTTCCAATATCATTCAAATTACCTCACTGCAATTGAGTATACTGAGACAGCGCTTCCAGACACTTCCGCAATTTCCTAGCGCTAGGAAGCGGCTGTAATGAAATGGAAATGAAAACGCTTCTATACTGAATGCACAAAGGAGGTGGCAGAGATGAACGCGAGACAGGAAAAAATCATTGAACTTCTCCGGGAAAGCGGAGGCTGGATGAAAGGCAAAGACATCGCCCTGGTCATGGGTGTGAGCACCCGCACCATCCGCAATGACGTGGAAACCATCAACGCTTCGCTCACCGGTGCCGCCATCGAATCATCTTTTCAGCTGGGTTACCATCTGAAGACTCAGGAGGCTCCGGTCTCCCGCGCCAAGTCCGTCATTCCCCAGACACCGGAAGAGCGGCGCAGTTTTATCCTCAAGCAGCTGCTGCGGCACCGGGATATCAACATCAACGATTTGCCGGAGAAAGTCTGCGTGAGTCTGTTCACCATTGAAAGCGACCTGCGGGTCATCCGCCAGTGGCTTGCGGATTCCTCCAATCTGCGGCTGGAAAGCGGGAGAAACCGCACCCGGCTGGTCGGCGAGGAAGCCGCAAAGCGCCGGCTGTACAAGTTCCTGCTGTCGCAGGAGGTCGAGGAAAACTTTCTCAACATGGATACCCTCAATGAGCTGTATCCGGACTTCGACCTGACGGAAATCCGGGACCTTCTCGCGGAGTGCGAAAAACGCCACGGGATCGAGATCCGGGAAACCGCACAGTCCATGGTGCTGATGCATGTCGGCATTGCCCTGACCCGGGTGCTGAATTTCAACCCCATGGAACGGGTCGAAGCCCTGAAGGATCTGCAGGAAACCCCGCAGTATCAGGCAGCCCGGGAGTTCTGGGACAAGATTGCCCTGCGCTTCCAGGTCACGGCGCCGGAGCCGGAAATCAGCCAGCTGGCACTGCTCTTCATGGGCAAGGGCAGCGGCAACTACTACAAAGCAGACACCATTCCCGTCAACGGAAAGGAAATCTCCCTGGAGGACCTGACCACCGCCATGCTCGAGGAAGTCCGGAAGCTCTACGGCGTGGATCTGACCACAGACAGCAAGCTCCAGGAAGGGCTGTCTCTGCATCTGCGGGGGCTGCTCCTGCGCCTTCGGGACAGGACACAGGTCGACAACGTCTATCTGGAGGAACTGCGGTGGCGGTTTCCGCTGATCTATGACATGGGCGTCACCGCTTCCCGCAAGCTGCATGAGATCCTGGGCATCCAGCTGGATCCCAATGAAATCGGGTTCCTTGCCCTGCACCTGGGTGCGGCCTATACCATTCACCGCAAGCCCAGCAAATACCGGGCCGTGGTGGTGTTCCCGAGCGACCAGGCCCTGGCAACGGTGGTCATCGAAAAGATCCGCCGGCAGTTCCAGGACCGCATGGACGTTGTGGCAGTGCTCGATGCCTATGAGAAGAAACGCGTGGAGGACCTGAACCCGGATCTGATCCTGACGACCCTCCCCCTGGACCACGGACTGAACGTGCCCACGGTCCAGCTCTCGGTGTTCTATTCCCAGGAAAACGAAAGCCAGATCTTCCAGCAGCTCAACCGTCTGGACAAGAACAGGCAGAAGGACATTTTTCAGCACCGGATCCGGGAGCTGATCAAACCCGAGTATTTCCTGGAAACCCTGGACGCCAGTGACAGCGAAGATGTCATCCGCAAGATGTGCCAGCCGCTGGTGAAAGCCGGATGCATTCCCCCGGAATACGCCGATGCGGTTCTCGAGCGGGAAGGCTATGCACCGACTTCCTTCGCCGCAGGCTTTGCCCTGCCCCATGCGCTGAACGTTACCATCCGGGAATCGGCGATTTCCGTGGCACACCTGGATCACCCCCTGCAGTGGGGGGATCATTCTGTGGACTTTGTCCTGCTGCTGGCCATACGGGAGGAAGACAGGGAACTGCTCGGGATCTTCTTTGACTGGTGGATCCAGATCATCAGCGATCCGCTGCGATTCGGCCTTCTGAAGGAAAAGAACGGCTATGCCGCCTTTGTGCAGGCGATACTGGAGGAAAAGTGATGTATTGGAAACTGAAATATCTGACCTTTCTCGATCATGAGCCCTGTGCCGTGAACGACGGCAAGCGCCTGATGGCGTATCTCGTGGACTGGTTCCTTTCCGGGCTGTGCCTGAGCCTGCCCATGTGTCTGGCCTGGATGATGGCCACAAAGGACCTGGATCAGATGGAGAAAGTGAATGTCTTCCGCCTGGCGTCCGTCATTGGCGACGGACCGGCCCTGGCTGCAGCCGCAGCGGGTCTGCTGCTGTTTCTGTGGTACATGGTGTGGATTCCCTGGAAGGTGAAACCCGGCCAGACACCGGGGAAGCGAATGATGGGCATTGCCATGGCCCGCAAGGACGGAACCCCCCTGGATCTGAAGACGCTTCTGCTTCGGCAGGTCATCGGGATCCTTCTGATGGAAGGGACGCTCTACAACGGATCCGGACTGCTGCAGGACATGCTCTCGCTGGGCACCGGCCTGAACTTTACCGGCATTCTGCTGTATGTGACCCTCGCGCTCACGATTGTGAGCCTGCTGGCTGCCTTCATGGCTGGAAGCCGGCGCATGATCCACGATTACCTGGCTGGAACCGTGCTTGTTCCTGTGGAAGAAGACCGGCCGGACCAGATGATCTGAATAGATAGAAAATAAGGAGAAAAAAGTATGGACAACCTTGAACTGATTTGTTTTCAGATGATTTCCAACGCCGGCATGGCCAAGAGCACATTCGTGGAAGCCATGCAGGAAGCCGAAGCAGGCAATTTTGACACTGCCCAGGCAAAGATCGAGGAAGGCAAGAACTTCCTGGTGACGGGGCACGGAGTACACGCCGGCCTGATTCAGAAGGAAGCCGCGGGAGAAAAGACGGACCTGACGCTGCTGCTCATGCACGCAGAAGACCAGCTGCTGTCCTGCGAGACCCTGGAGATCATGGCTGAGCGTTTCCTCGCCCAGGCAAAGCGTCTGGCTGCCCTGGAAGCCGCTGCTTCCCAGCAGTAGGAAAACGCTTCCGGTCACCGGCGGCTGTAGCCGCTTACAATGAGTTTGTCATCAGGGAACAGCCCTGAACAAATAGAAAAAAGGAGACACAACATGAAAAAAATCTACCTGTTCTGCTCTGCAGGCATGTCGACTTCCATGCTGGCCAACGCCATGCAGCAGAGTGCCGACAGTCACAACCTGCCGCTGTCTGTCAAGGCGTTCCCGCACAACAAGCTGGGGGAGATCATTGACAACGACCGTCCGGACTGCATCCTGCTCGGCCCCCAGGTCAAGTACATGCTGAAGGAAACCGAAGACAAGTACGGCAAGGAAGGCATCCCCATCGCGATGATCGATGCCGGTGACTACGGCATGATGAACGGTGAAAAGGTCCTGAAGTCCGCCATCGTTCTGATGAAGAAAGCAAAAAACAAGTAAGATTCCCCAGAGGAAAGCAATAAGAAAGAAAGAGAGAGTACCTATCTATGATGGACAAACTTGAAAAAGTCCTGATGCCCATGGCCTCCGCCATTGGTCGGAACAAGTTTCTGATCGCGATCCGTGACGGTTTCCTGGTATCAACCCCCCTTCTGATTGCAGGATCGATTTTCCTGCTGCTCGCCAACTTCCCGATCGAGGCATGGACCAACTTCGTTGAAAACTGCATGATCGGCGAATTCTCCCTGGCATCCCTGCTCTCCAAGTGCTCCGATGCGACATTCTCCATCATGGCAGTGTTTGCCACCATGGGCATCGGCTACACCATGGCCCGTGAAGAAGGCTCCACTCCGATCTTCGGTGCTGCTGTTGCGCTGATGGCCTGGTTCATCCTGATGCCTTTCCAGTTCAGTGCAAACATCTCCAGCCTGATGGATGCAACCGGTGTTGCAGTCAACATTCCCGAAGGCGCCAAAGCCGTAGTCGGCGGTCTGCAGTTCGGCTGGCTGGGTTCCAAGGGTCTGTTCGTGGGCATCATTGCCGCGATCTCTTCCGTGGAACTGTACAGCTGGGTTGAGCGCAAGGGCTGGGTCATCAAAATGCCCGCCGGTGTGCCTCCCACGGTTGTTCAGTCCTTCTCCGCTCTGATTCCCGCAACGATCGTCATGACGACGTTCTTCCTGATCAACATGATTTTCGCTGCCTGCGGAACGAACGCCTTTGACTTCATCTTCAAGTTCCTGCAGACACCGCTGCTGGGTCTGGGTGACACACTGGGTGCCATGGTTGTGGCTTACATCTTCCTGCACCTGTTCTGGTTCTTCGGCATCAACGGCGGTTCTGTTGTCGGTGCGGTATTCAACCCCATCCTGCAGACGCTGGCTCTGGAAAACCTGGATCTCTACCGGGCCGTGGGTGTGGAAGGATACACAGTTGCCAACGGTGCACACATCATTTCCCAGCAGTTCCAGGACCTGTTCGCCACCTTCGGCGGTGCCGGTTCCACGCTGTCTTTGCTGATTGCCATGCTGCTGTTCTGTAAATCCCGCCGGATCAAGGAACTGGGCAAGCTGTCTCTGGTTCCGGGTATCTTCGGCATCAACGAACCGATCATCTTCGGTCTGCCGGTTGTGCTGAACCCCATGATCCTGATTCCGTTCATTCTGGTTCCGACCATGAACATCGTGCTGTCCTACCTGGCCATGGCCATGGGTCTGTTCCCTCCCTGCAACGGAATCAACATTCCCTGGACCATGCCGGTGGTATTCTCCGGATTCCTGTCCACCAACTGGATGGGTGCCCTGTTCCAGATTGGCCTGCTGATCCTCGGTGTATTCGTCTACCTGCCGTTCATCAAGATCATGGATAAGCAGTACCTGGAAGAAGAGCAGAAAGCTGCCGAAGCCGGCGAAGAAGAGGAAATCGACCTGGACGAACTGTCTCTGGATGACCTTTAATAGGCTGTGTCAGACAACACTGTGCTGCCTGCACTGATCGGCGATCGGAAACGGGCAGACAATACAAGCGGCTTCGAGGCTGCATGACAGTCTGAACGCAGAAGCCGGTCTGGTCAAAAGGACCGGCTTCTGTTTACAGACAACGGTTTGAAACCCTGCAAGGAGATTGACAATGAAACGAATCATGATGGTCTACGACCAGATCCAGGCCGGTGCCGGCACCAAAGACGACAAGATGGTCCCCCTGAAGGCCACGAAGGAAGTGGTTGGCCCCGCGGTGATGATGGACCGGTTCCTGAAGAAAAATGACGAAAAAGTCATTGCCTGCGTATACTGCGGCAACGGCACCTACAACGAAAACCCAGATGAAATCATCCGCAAGATCACGGCTCTGGCCGCGAAGCTGAAGGCGGATGCCGTGATCTGCGGTCCGTGCTTCAACTACGCCGACTACGCGGCCATGGCTGCCGCGACGGCAGACAGCATCACAAAGCACGGCATTCCGGCCGTTGCCAGCATGTCGAAGGAAAACACCGACACGATCAGTGCCTGGAAAGACAAAGTGGCAATCGTGAAGGGCCCGAAGAAGGGCGAGACAGGACTGAACGAAGCCCTGGAAAACCTGTGTGTCCTGACCAGCCAGATGGCAGACGGCAAAGACACCAAAGAACTGGAAGCACGGATCTGCTACTAAGCGGTCCGGCCGCGACCGGATGCGGATCCCCGGTGGCCGGCTGTCGCCACGGGGTTTCGAAACAGCGAGACAGTCAAACAGAGAGCGAAAGCTCTCTTCTCTTTTGACAGAAACGGGTGTGTGCACCCGATGAGATAGATGTACAGCTGCCCAAACGGCAGCTCAATGAGGAACAAGCGGTCTCAGGGACCGGGAAAGGACAAACGATTATGTACGGAATCATTGCAACCTGGCGCATGGCGCTGGAAGGAATCACGGAAGCCGAACACATGCTCAAGGATGGGGCCACTGCCTCCGATGCCATTGAAACGGCCATCCGCGCGGTGGAAGACTTCGAATACTACAAGAGCGTCGGCTACGGAGGACTGCCCAACGAAGACATGGAAGTGGAACTGGACGCTGCCTGGATGGACGGCGATGACCTGTCCATCGGCGCCGTGGCCTCCATCAAGGATTTTGCCAACCCGGTCTCCATTGCCCGCATGCTGTCCAGGGAACCCGTCAACAACATGCTCGTTGGCGCCGGTGCGGAGAAGTATGCCCACAAGATGGGCTTCGAGCGCAAGAACATGCTGACTGAACGTGCGAAAATCCACTACCACAACCGGAAGAAGGAAGTCCAGGAACTGGAGCTGAAGCCCTATTCCGGTCACGACACCGTCGGTATGGTGGACCTGGACTCCCAGGGTTCCATGGTGGCTGCCACCAGCACATCCGGTCTGTTCATGAAGCGTGCCGGCCGTGTGGGTGATTCGCCGATCTCCGGATCCGGCTTCTATGTGGATTCTGCCATCGGCGGTGCCACAGCCACGGGTCTGGGCGAAGACCTCATGAAGGGCTGCCTGTCCTATGAAATCGTGCGTCTCATGGGCGAAGGCCTGCACCCGCAGGAAGCCTGCGAGAAAGCCGTGCAGGATTTCGACAAAGTGCTGAAGGCGCGCCGGGGCAAAGCCGGCGATCTGTCTCTGGTGGCCATGAACAACAAAGGCGAATGGGGCTGTGCCACAAACATCGAAGGATTCTCCTTTGCGGTGGCAACGGAAACACAGGAACCCACGGTCTTCCTGGTGAAGTTCGACGAGAACGGCAGGCAGTATTTCGAAAAAGCCAGCGATGAGTGGATGGACAACTACATGAAGACCCGCACTGCACCGCTGGTCCGGAAATAAGACAGGGGCACATCATGAACAAGGAATGTGCATCGGCCCTGCTCGAACAGGCGCAGGCACAGAAACAGCCGCTGCTGACAGGACTCTTCGAGATCCTTTCCATCAACAGCGAACGGGGAGAAGCCGAAGCCGGTGCTCCCTATGGTCCCGGCCCCCGCAAGGCCCTGGAAGAAACCATGAAGCTGGCAGAGTCCCTGGGATTTTCCACGGAAACGGTGCTCGATCAGGTGGGGATCGCGAAGTATGAACCGGAGGGCACCGAAGGAAAACCCTATATCGGCGTGGTGGGTCACCTGGATGTGGTTTGCGCCGAAGGCGAATGGACAACCCCGCCGTATGAACCCGCGATCCGGGACAACCGGATCTATGCCAGGGGCGCCCTGGACAACAAAGGACCTGTGCTCGCCTGCCTGTATGCCCTGAAGGCCGTGTGGGACAGCGGCATGAAGCTGAATCGCCCTGTGTGGATCATCTTCGGAACCAGCGAAGAAACAGGCATGGAGGATATCCCGGCGTACCTGACCGTCAAGGAACCCCCGGTGGCGGGATTCACCCCCGACTGCAAGTACCCGGTGGTGTATGCCGAACGCGGCCGGTCGGTTTACGAACTGACCTTTGCGGATGAAGCCCAGGCCGCTGCCTGGTGCGAAGTGCATCCCGATGAAGCCAGCCTGAAGCTGGATATCCGGGATCCGGAATTCGGCATCCTCCAGCTGCGCAACCGCAAACAGAACGGAAACACCGTGACGTTTGCCGCCAGCTATCCCCCTGCCACGGATGCAGAACGCATTCTGGCGATCCTGGAAGAGAGCCTGCCGGAAGGAGCCGGGACAGCCCTGGTTTCCGACTGGAAGCCGGTGTTCTTCAGAAAGGACGGCCCGCTCTGCGCCTCCCTGCAGTGGGCGTACGAAACCGTCACCGGTCTGGACGGTACCCCCGTCACGACCACCGGCGGCACCTATGCCAAGCGCATGCCCAACATTGTGCCCTTTGGACCGAGTTTCCCGGGCCAGAAAGGCATTGCCCACCTGCCGGATGAATGGATGGACGTGGATGATCTCATGAAGAACCTCGAGATCTACACCCTGGCCATTGCGGATCTGGCGACACGCGAACTGTGAGGGAATCATGAACAGAGACATCAAAATTGAAGTCTGCGCCGGCGGCTATGCCGACTGCGTTGCAGCAAAACAGAGCGGTGCCGACCGTGTGGAACTCAACGGTGCCTTTGCCCTGGGGGGACTGACACCGACTGTACCAGTGCTGAAAAAAGTAAAGCGGGACACCGGGCTGGAAGTCATTGCCATGGTGCGTCCGCGCGCCGGAGGGTTCTGCTACGACGCCGATGAAAAGGAAATCATGTTCGCCGAAGCCAAGAACCTTCTGGAAAACGGTGCCGATGGTCTGGCCTTCGGGTTCCTGAATGCCGATGGCGGCATCGATCTGGAGAACACCCGAAAGATGGTGGAGCTCATTCACCGGCACAGGGGAACAGCGGTGTTCCACCGTGCGATTGACGTGACACCGGACATCGATGCGGCGGTGCAGATGCTCATTGACCTGGGCGTGGACCGTGTCCTGACCAGCGGGCAGAAGGCCAAAGCCCTGAACGGGGCGGACGTCATTGCGGAGCTTCAGGAAATCTATGGTGACCGGATCCAGATCCTGCCGGGCAGCGGCATCAATGCCGGCAATGCGGCAAAGATCCTGGAAAAGACCGGGGTGAGCCAGCTCCATGCATCATGCCGCGGCTACCGTCCGGATCCCACGACCATGGGCGAAGACGTGAGCTATGCCTACCTGCCGGCTCCTCATGAAGGCGACTACGATGTGGCCGATGCAGAGGCGGTTCGGGCATTGTGCAGGGCAGCTGATACGGCTGCAGCAGCGTAACCGGCCAACGAACCGGCCACTGAGCTGTGCAGACCCTGGGTCTGCGACAGTTCAGACGCCGGTTCGTTCAGAGAGAGCCAGACGCAGGACAGAGATACGTCTGGTGAAGGAGCCGCTGCCGAAGCAGTAATACACAGAGAAATCCCGGAGAACAGTTCAGAGAGGAAACGGTTCTCCGGGATTTTGCATTTCCATGCATCCATGAACCCTGATTGTACCGCTCATCCAGTCACATAGCTGCATCAGATCTTTGGACTGACGCAGCTCAGTGGCTGGATCGGAGCAGGTCCTCCTGCCCGAGGCAGAGGGAGTACATCTTGAAAACGGTGTTGCTCGCCTGAGGAAGCACCGGTGGAAGCCACGAGAAAATCCTGCATCCACATAACAAAAAAGCGGCACATACTGTCCGCTTTTTTTCTGTATTTATCGAATAGAATCAAAAACACTCGTACGTTGGGCGAATATCGGGTGTTTCTATGCATGTACCGCTCCAGTTACCGAATCCTTTCCTGCGTCTCTCCCCGGTTTTTCATCACTGCCTCCACAATGGCCCGCAGAGCCGCAAACAGCAACCCGGCCACAGGCCACACCATCCAGGTAGTGCCCCAGTTCTCTGTCCGGAAACTCCAGAGCAGGTAGATGGCTGTGGCAATCAGCCAGTAGGCCCCGGAAAGAGGACCGAGCACACTGTTGCTTCTCTTTTTATCCGGTGTATAGTCCCCTTCCTGCAGCAGCCGGTCCGCCGCCTCCGACGGGATATCCGCCAGAATGAGCAGGAAGACTCCCGCTGCCACCAGAATCAGCGTCACGCACACAGACAGCGCCATATACAGATCCTTGTCCGTGAAGATGGCCCCGAAAATCGCCACAGGGGACAGAATCAGCAGGATCACCCCAATGATCGTCAGCGCCAGCTTTGCGGGTGCAAAGGCGGCCTGCTGTTCCTTCACCAGTCCCCGTACACCATAGTCCAGAACAAAGGGGTCGTGTTCCAGAAACTCCCAGGGTTTGTTTCTGACCTGGTCGTTCCAGATGAACAGCCCCACAGCAATACCCACCATGAGAAGCAGTACAATGAGGCCAATGGCGCCCGCCGTGTTTTCCGAAATGTGAATATGGCCATATTCCGAGAAAGCACCCAGAGCAATCACGGTGACTGGCGACAGGATGCACAGGGCGGTGGCAATGGCACATACCCAGGCAGCGGGCCTGCGGGTCTCCAGATACGATCCGGCTTCCTGCAGCGTCACGTGACGGATCGACGAGTCCGGCGAATCCTGCGTAAGGGAAATTTCCTCTTCTTCCTCCTTGAGCAGGTAATCCGTGGTCACGCCGAAGATCAAAGAGAGCTGGACGATTTTGTCCAGGGAAGGAATGGACTGGGATGCCTCCCATTTGGCCACCGCCTGTCTCGATACATTGACCCGCGCCGCCAGGTCTTCCTGGCTCCAGCCATTGCGTTTGCGCAGGGTGATGATTTTTTCTGCGAATATCATGTTGAACCTCCTGAATTCCGATCGGTCACCCGAATCATACCGGAGTAAGGGGAGGCAGAACAGAACCCGGCGGCTGGAAATGCGACAACCGGCGGTTGCATCGGCCCAAAACCGGGAAAATCCGGCCGGATATCTGATTTTCACAGGAACAGACAGAACCAGCGGGATCCTGGAGAACTCCGGGCGGACAGCAAAAAAGAGCCCGTCATGAGACCGGACTGTACAAAGTCCTTCTCCTGACAGGCTCCCCCTGCGGCTTACCGCGCTTTCCGGTTCTGGTTTTTCCGGCTCATCCACCACCAGCCGATCAGACCAATGGCGACCAGGATCAGCACGCAGACCAGCATGATCACCGGCATCATATCCATGCGCCCCTGCGACTGCAGGTTGAATACGATGAAGCCCATGATCACAATGCCCACAATGCCTCCCAGCAGGAAGGAAAACAGATTTTTCAGCATTTGCATGATACCCCCTGTTTTATTCATCTTTTCTTCATTTTACCCGACATCCCGGCCGCTGCCTCAGCCAGTGCCCGTTCACTTTTGTTCCTGCAGCCGGCAGGTATTGACAGTTGCACCGGAGTGTATATACTGTACTTATCGTATATGTACACTATATCCGGTTCATATACGCAGAAGGATATATGCTATGGAACTTGAAATTATTCTGAAACCCGGCGGCGACACCCCCATCTACGAACAGATCGAAGAACAGATCCGGGCGGGTGTGATTTCCGGATCCCTCGCCGCAGGAGCCCCCATTCCCAGCATCCGGGCGCTTGCCAAAGCCCTGCGGGTGAGTGTCATCACCGTCCAGAAAGCCTACGACAACCTGAAACACCAGGGATACATCGAAACAGTGGTGGGGCGCGGAACGGTGATTGCGCAAGTCTCGCAGGAGATGCTGCGGGAAACGAAACAGAAGGAGCTGGATGAACTGCTCGAACAGGCCTGCCGGCTGTCCCGCCAGTGCGGCCTGTCCCTGGAGGAACTGACAGCCGCACTGGAAACCATCTATAAGGAGAACTGAACATGACACCTGCTTTATCGGTGCAGAACCTCTGCAAGTCCTTCGGGGAATTTGCTCTCCAGGACATCACCTTTGACGTCCCCTGCGGCGTCGTGACGGCCATCATCGGCGAGAATGGATCGGGCAAAAGCACCACACTTGCCTGCATACTTGGCCAGGACATTCCGGATTCCGGGACAGTGGCGATCTTCGGAACAGATCCCTTCCAGGACATCCAGGCGCATGCAGCCCTGGGGGTTTCCGGGGACATCAGTCAGTTTCCCGGGGCCTTCACCCCGAATCAGCTGGAATCCGTCCTCAAGGGACTCTTCCCGGACTGGGATACAGCAGCGTGGAACCGACTGCTGGAACTCTGTCAGATCCCCAGAACGAGGCGGATCGAGCAGTTTTCCAGAGGAATGAAAGCAAAGCTGTCCCTGGCTGCGGCCCTGAGCCACCGCGCGAAACTCCTGATCCTGGATGAAGCCACTGCCGGGCTGGATCCCGTGGTGCGCGAGGAACTGCTGGACCTGCTGCTGGAGTTCATGCAGGAGGAGGATCATTCCATTCTCATGACCAGCCACATTTCTTCGGATCTGGAAAAAATCGCCGACTACATCATTTTCATCCGCAATGGCAGGATCGTGTTTAGCGAAGAAAAGGACACGCTGCTGGAACACTACGGTCTGGCCAGCGTGAGCCGGGAACAGCTCGGGTATGTGGATGAATCCCTGATCCTTCGCCGCAGAGTGCAGCCGATGTCCACGGATCTTCTGATCACGGACCGGCAGGCATTTGCGACACGCTACCCGGACTATGTGCTGAAACAGCCCACGCTGGATGAAATCGTGCTGATGTTCACGAAAGGAGACGAATGACCATGAAAGGCATTTTCCGAAAGGACATGCTCCAGATCGTACTGAGCTGGAAGGTGCTGCTGCTGGTGGCGGTGCTTGTGAGCAGCGCCCTGGTGTATTTTGATGCCGCCATCGGCCTGATTTCCTTTTTCCCGATCTTCTTCGCCATGCAGGCCTCCAGCACCATCATTGCCGACCGCCACTGCGGCTGGTACCGGTTCTCCACCACAGCCCCTGTCACCCGGAAACGGCTGGTACTCTCCAAATATCAGCTGGGTGCACTCCTGGCATTCGCCGGTATGATCACAGGACTGGCTGCAGGACTCGGGGTCCTGTACCTGCGGGGACAGAGCCCGGCCATGGAGGATGTGCTCATGAGCCTGTATCTCGGGATCGTGTTTGTCTTTACCTGCCTGGCGTTTCTGATCCCCCTGGAGTATCTGATGAAAAAGACCCAGGAGTTCCTCGCCATTGTCCTGGCCATGATTCCGCCCGCTGCCATGATCTTTGCCTGGAGCCAGTCGATCACCTCGGAAGTGCAGATGGTCAACGGAGATGTCATCGGCATGAACATCAACATGAACATGCCCCTGCTCCAGGGACTGGCGGTGGTCGCTGTGCTGCTCTTTGTGGCCTCTGCCTTCCTCATGCCCGGACGGATCGCGAAGACGGACCAGGGATAAGCGGCTCTCCTCCTGTCCCTTCTGCCTGTGCCGGCCAATGGGGTCATTCTGCCGACGGGGGCGGGCAGGACCCGGATGCCGGGCCTTTCTGCCCTTGAACGAAACCGCCCGGCCCGCTGCAATGCACAGGTCACCAGTGCCTGCAGACAGTACGGGATACGAAAAAGCCGATGTCAGCGATCCGGATGCGCTCCGGATCTGCCTGTCATCGGCGTTTCTTTTTACGTTTTATACGGCGCAGGTGCTGTGCATCCTGAAGAGGGAAATGCATCAGTCGGGGACATCGAACAGCGAAGCGGGGATGTTCACGGTGTGATACGAACGCGTGATGACACAGGAATCCGGATCATCGAACAGCGTTTCCATCACCTCGTAAAACTCCCCCGGAGAGACCACGCCGTGAGACACAGGGAGATGCAGCCCGATTTCATTGAGCTTTGCGGCCGCAAAATTCGAACAGTTGTTTCCCAGCAGCGCATACCATTTCCAGGGACCCCGGGTATACATCCGGAACCGGCACCCCGTGCGGAACCACAGCCGGTTGGCATACATCTTTCCACAGGTCTGCAGCGACACCGGCCGCCCTGCCTCATGAGCGGCCTCCATCGGACATACCCAGGGGACCGTCTGTGAAAAGATTTCCCCGGACATCCGGTCGAATGCCTGCAGCTGTGCATCCGTGAGGTGCAGCCCGTATTCAAACAGCGGACTGTGCTCCACGATACAGCAGTTGTTGGCATAAACCTCGGCATTGACGGTGAAGAAAATCCCCGGGCCAATGGTCCCGAACAGCTTCTCTGCCGGCACATCGTAATCCCCGTAGGAATACATCACATTGTTACGGGAAAACGTCATGTGACCATACAGTCTCGGTCCGTAGGTCCCTGTGTGGATCCAGATCCGCAGGTTCACCTCACTGTCGTTTTTCCGGCCATCGAAGTCCACTGCCCTGTGTTTCATGCCCTCGTCCTGGATCCGGCCAATGACGAAACTCGGGAAAATGCCGATGAAGAACGCAGGCAGTGCCATCCAGTGGCGCATGCTCCAGTACTTCGCGTCATAGGGATTCGAGAAACAGAAGAGCTCTTCCAGGTTCTGCCACGCCTGGAGAAGAAGATAGGCGCCGATGATTTCCATCACGAAGCGCGGATCGTCGCGCCGGAACACCAGCAGCAGACCCCCGGCGAGCAGATATCCAAGACCGATCCACAGCCGGCTGCCCGAAAAGCGGTCGAGAACCGCCTGGATCAGGAACACCAGGCCGATAGCGAGCAGATACATGCTGTAGAGCACATCGATGAGGAACGCACCCTGGCAGCGCATGAAGACACAGAGCAGGCCCAGGGCAGCGGTCAGCAAAGCGGCGACCAGGTCGAGCCGCCTGTGCCACTGGAAGGCGTGCACAAAAAACGGTATGGAGGACAGCAGGGAAACCATGCCGGCTGTCAGGATGAAGGCATCGGCAAAACGGGCGGGAACCAGGAGACAGCCCAGTCCGCAGATCAGATATAATAGACAGGGCAGCATGAGCTTCAGCTGCTGTCTTGAAGACAGTGCAGATGTTGTGTTCATGCTTTCATTGTAAGCAACTGTGCCGGCTATGCCGGCTGTGACAACCGGAGAGGAGCAGAAGAAATGAAAAATATCGCTGTAAGGTACACGGGAACGGCCATGTCGGGGGTCCGGCCATGATCCGCCCGATTTGCAAAGACAGGGAGGTGCTGCAGACTCCGTCCAGAAAAGCCGTGAAAAAGGACCTGCGGCTGGCCAGGGACCTGAAGGATACCCTGGCGGCCCACCCGGGCTGTGTCGGACTGGCTGCGGATATGATCGGGGAAAATGTGCAGATGCTCGCCGCAGAGATGATGGGTGTGCCGGTGGTCATGGTGAATCCGGTGATCCTGATGAAAAAGGATCCCTATGTCACGGAAGAAGGCTGCCTTTCGCACGACCACACTTCCACTGTCACGCGCTATGGAGTCATTGAAGTGGAATACCGGGACGACCGCTGGAATCGCCACCGCTCCAGGCTGGAGGGACTTCCGGCACAGATCGTACAGCACGAGATGGATCACTTCGAGGGGAAACTGGTCTAGACATGGATCTGAGTCAAGGGATCGGGCTGTGGCTTGTGGTCATCAACCTCGTGACACTGGCGCTCTATGGACAGGACAAAAAGCGGGCAAAGTCCGGCCAGTGGCGGATTTCCGAACGAACCCTGCTGCTGGCAGCTTTTGCCGGAGGCGGGGCCGGAGCACTGGCTGGTATGGAGCTGTTTCGCCACAAAACCCGGAAACCGGCGTTCCGGATCCTGGTGCCGGTGTCCATCGGGCTCTGGGTGGTCATTCTGGCTGTGGCGGTGTGGAAAACAGGAGGAACACTGTGAAAACGATTCGGGTATGTGCGGCGATCCTGGAAAACGACGCCGGTGACATCTGGTGCGCCCAGCGCGGGTATGGAGCCTTCAGGGGCCTGTATGAATTCCCCGGCGGCAAGCTGGAACCCGGGGAAACTCCGGAACAGGCGCTGGTCCGGGAGATCCGGGAAGAACTGGGGTGCGGGATCCGGGTGGAGCGCTTCTTCATGAAAGCGGAGTACGATTACCCGGACTTTCACCTGGACATGGACTGCTACCTGTGCCGGTTTGCGGGCGAGCCCCAGCTTCTGGAGCACATGGATGGACGGTTCATGCCCCTGGACCGGATCATGGAACTGCCTTGGATCCCTGCGGATGTGCAAATCGTCCAGAAGCTTCTCAGGGAGCGGCAGACATCCGCAGACTGATCTGCGTAAAAGCCGAAAAAAGAACCGCGTGCTGCCGGTCTCCCTGTTTCAAGAAGAGGCCGTCAGAGATGCGGTTCTTTCTGCGTTCAGATGATTGAGGAGCCGTGCCGTGTGTGGAGGTGGCCAAAGCTGCCAATGGACTGCTGCAGGGTCTCCAGAAAGGCAGCTGCTTCGTACCCGTCCATCTGCGCGTGATGGAACTGGAAGGAGACAGGCAGCGTGGCATCGGTCCGGATCCTGCCCCAGATCAGATACGGATTCGGCCAGGGACTGCAGGCGTTCACGGCACTGTCCAGCTCCGTGACAGTCAGCGCCGAGGTACCGATCACCATGCAGTCATCGGCCCCCTCAATCCCGGGGCATTCACCGCTTGTTGCAGCCCGTCGCGTGAGACGCAGATAGTCCTGAAGAAATGCTGTGAAATCCGGCTTCCAGGGAATCAGGCAGTCGCATATTCCACCGGATTCTGTCTTGACGATGACATTGACGGCCAGCCGTTCATACGCAAAAAAACCATCTGATTCCGGCAGCAGATAAAATTCGGGAATTCGGGATGCTGCCTGCCCGATCGCCCACACCAGACAGGCATTGACATGCGGCTGGTCTTGAAGGGCAGACACATCGAATGTCTTCGTCAGGGTCACCATGGGCATGGCAGAGTTTTTCCACAGAGAAAATGCCGTTGCGCGGGCAGTTTGACCAGGCAAAAGAAATCTGGGCATATGACCTCCTTTTGGCACCCGTGCGAGCCGGTGTGCATGAATACCATTATATATAAGAGAAGGAGATAATTGCGGGAAAGGAGGTAATTGCGGGAAAGGCCGTTCATGCCGATGATGGCTGAAAGGAGCGCCAGGAGCGGAATGGGATTGAATAGCGGTTGCACTAATTGAGGATAATCGGAAATAAAATGCAAAAAAGTGCAGAAAAGGGGTTGCACTTCTGTGAGGGTGTGGTATTATAAGTGAGCCGCAAGTGATTTGGATAAATCAACAAGCTGCAATACGCAAAAGAATAAAAAGTTCAAAAAATGTGTTGACAGACTCTTGCGGATGAGTTAAGATATAAGAGTGCTGAGGGGCACAGGCGGGCTTGACAGCCGGACCGCTCATTCAGTATCTTTGAAAAGCTTGTGACTTCATCAGAAGCGCAGGCGATGGAAGCATCTGTGATGGGTGCTGACGCTCTTTGAAAACCGGACAGGAAAAACGAAGTAAATACAAGACGATACAACG
>OFFN01000187.1_pt1 | contig 64220 bp, 52 predicted proteins | sample 1521381 | NCBI WGS metagenome assembly OFFN01 (sample SAMEA3504112, study PRJEB24116) | mouse gut metagenome | biome: mouse gut; feature: mouse-associated habitat; material: faeces | place: Denmark | collected 2011 | reverse complement strand
TCACTCAAAAAATCCTCAAAAATAATGCATAGCTAATTTTTGAGAGATACTTATAGGCTTCTAAGTTGACTTGCCCGGCTATTCCGCCCAGACTCCCAACAAAGATATCTCCACCCCGAAAGGCATTCCACCCTTTCGGGGTGGTCGGCTTTTATGGTAGTAGAGTGTGTTCTGACGGTCGAAAGTAGCGATGTCGGCCATGCGGGTCTCACCCTGCGGAATATCGATGGGGAGCGTCAGTTCGCGGCGGTGCAGCATGCGCCCCTGCAGATCGGAATATGTGATGCGCAGGCGCAGGGCGGTGATGTGAAGGTCAGAACCATTGACCACGTGGAAGGTCTCGCGCCGCGACGAAGCCGGCTTATCAAACCCCGCAAAAGATATAACATCTCTCATCGCCTCAAGCCCTATCGAATCGAGCTGCAACGCTCCCGACATCGAGTCAGGGTCAACACCATTGTCAGATAGGCCACCTGCAGAGGAGGCCGACGACTTGGCATCGGCTCTCTTGCGTGACGATTTAGAGTCAGCTGCCGTACTCTTCTCAGTGCGCACCTTAAGCTTCACCTTGCGTGCCGCGCACTCAGCTGCAGGTATTGCGGATAGCATCGCCGCCGCAGAGATTGCGAGCAGCAGAGGTCGGACAATTTGTGTGATATGCATCATGACAGTGAGGATAAAGAGATACTTAGAGGAAGAACTGGTCAAAGATATCGTGGCCTGCGGGGCGACGAATCAAGATTGCCGTCATATTCAGGATACTTCCGGATCCACCCTTCGGGCAGCTTGTCGAGCGGGTCAGAATTGCGCATGCGCACATTGATGCGCAGCTTATTCCACAGAACCGGCAGAATCAGCCCCGGCGAGAAGTTGAGCTTCAGTTTCGGCATCTCGATATAGAGAGCATTCCCCGAATCAGCAAGCGTGGCCAACCCCGTGCGCGGCATTGCCGGGAGCCCATCAGCTATGTGCGAGCAGAGAGTGATTTTGAAGCGTCGCGAATCAGCCGACTCCTCCAGTTCACCGATCTTCATGCCCGGCCAAAGGCGGCAATCAGTAGCCTCAGCCACAAACACCAGCTTATGTCCCTTCCTCAGCGGGTCGGCTATCACCAGCAGCGCCACCTCATCAGCCGGATACTCCCATACACCCTCTACAGGGTCGAGCGGCCTCTCAGCCAGCCACTCCCTCAAAGCTCCCATATCAGTGCATGCCTCAGCCGGGAAGCCGGCATCGGCAAAGTCCGACTCAGCCCCCGCAGCGGGCAGCATCGCTATGACAGCGAGTAGTAGCGTCAGTAGAGTGGGGAGCAGTTTTGACATGTGAGCAGTTGTAAAGGATATAAGTCATGTTGAGGATAGCCGGCTCGAGAATCAAGGCTTCGTAGAGAACGTATAGCTCAGACCGAAGCTAAGAATCTCTTTCAGCATCCAGTAATGCCACTTCGAGGCGGCAAAATCGCCCGACGAATCATATCTCGGATGCAGATAGAGCTGGGTCGACAGGAATCGGGTGATATTGAAATTGAACGTATTCTCCCAGTCAGCCTGAAAATAATGATAATCAGTGAAGAGGAACACGCGCGACTTCCACGAGATATTCGATGTGATGTCCCAGTTAAGGGTCAGCTCCGCATTCGAACCGAACTCGCTGCGGGTGTGGCGTCCGGCCTCGATGTTGAATTGAGTCGGGTCGACACGCCGGGTATTCATGCAAGCCTTCAGATTATATGATATAGGCGCGATTGATGCCGAGAACTTCAGAGTGTCGTGGCGCTTGCTCAGATTATAGGTCATACCGAGACCCATGTTGAGGTCGGCCGGCGACAGAAACGACGAACTCATCACATACGAATCAGCCGGGAAGGCGTTGAAGAACTGCGTCTTGAACTGAAGCGTAAAAGAATAGAACCACTTCTTGAACGCCTTCACACCCATCTTCAGGTTATACTGCAGCTGATCTTGCGAGATGGAATATTTATGCAGCGCGTCGCTGCTGTTGGAGTTGACGGCGAGTTTATAGACCAGATTGCTGGTGAAGAGCAGGTCAGGGTGAAAGACAGTGTTGAGCGCCACATCCCAATTGAAATTGAAGAGCAGCGCCAGATAATCATTTCCCCCCTGATACCAGTTATGGCTGATATAGGCCTGCGAGAACTGCAGACCGGTGTTGAAGGTATGCAGCCAATGCACCCGGCGCTGCTCAGTGTCGGGCAGCATAGCCTCATCGGCCTTGATCATAGGCAGATTCTGCCGCATCAGCATTGCCTGCAGGCTCATGTCATCATCAGCCAGCTTCGGAGGCACCGGCAACTGCCAATAGGCATAGCTGATGCGCTCCGGATACTGCATCATGTAGCGATACTCCATATCACCCCTCATGCGGTAATCCTCCTGCATCACACGCAGCCATCCGGGCTTGACGTTGAATGCCGGCGGCTCAGCCATCTCCTCATCCGGGCGCACGGCACTCCGATGTGCCAGAGCCGCTTCCGCAATCGTGTCAGCCGGCGAAATGCTCAGCAGCTCATCACCCTCCTCGAGGAGAGTGGCGTCGAGCGGTTCGGAATAGAGTATACCCGCGAAGCGGTCAGTATCGTAAGCGCCCGCCTTGGCATTCATCCTGAACTTATATTCCGGCAGCTCCACCACCCGCAGGGGGAGATAACGCAGACCCTTGAACACCAGCGGACTCCCCGTGGCCGGATAGGTGTGGCCATAATAACGCTCCACCACCTCATCTCGGCTCACCTCCGCCATCGAAGAGGCCAGCCGAGCAGAATCGCGCCGCGTCATGAATCGCTCTATCTCAGAGATAGAGATATCCTCGCCCTCCTGCTCCAGAAGCCAACGCAGCAGCTCCCGGCGACCGGACTCCTGTTCAGGTTCCTCAATCTCCTCAGGGTCGGGCGAGGTTGAAGTGGCCGGCTGCGGACGGTTCCAAATCAATCTTGCTGACTCCGCACCGCATGCATCCGCACTGTGTATAGCCATGGCTGCCATCAGAGAGGCAGGCAGCAGAAGATGTGAGACTCTCATTACTCTGAAGGTGAAAGAATGGTGGTGTAATCTTGCGAATTGATTATGTCGTAGGCCCTGCGGAAGATGGGGTCATGACGGTTGTAGACCTTGAAATATGTAGACTGGTCATAGAGGTCGCGGCCGATCAGCCCCTTTAGCGACATGGTGAAGAGCGGCAGCGAAGTCTTGAACTGCTCATCATCATACTCTATCCCCTCCTTAGCCGCCATCTCCTTCAGCTCATCAAGCAGAGATTCCGGCACCTCAAACGACTTGACGAACGCATCGTCCGACTTGTAGAGCTTCTTGATCTCCTTGCGGTGGGCATCGACATATGATATCGCGCAACGGTTGATGAGCCCCTTGGCCATCACATTGCGGTAATATTTGGTAAACTCCGTAGTGTCGAGCGGCACGAAGCTGTCCGGAGTGATTCCACCCCCGCCATATACAGGACGCTGCAGCCGCAGAGTGCGGTAGATGGTGGAGTCATTTCGCTTGATGCTATCCTCATGCATAAGCTCGCCATGATTGAAGCGCTCCTCGATATCCTTGCGGTAGGCATCGCGCTCACCCTTGGCGTAAGGCTTCTGTATGTCGCGCCCGGTGGGTGTGTAGTAATGTGCCACAGTGAGGCGTATCATAGATCCATCCGGTAGCGGAATGGGGCGCTGGACGAGCCCCTTGCCGAATGAACGTCGACCCACGACCACAGCCCGGTCATGGTCCTGCAGCGCACCCGCAGTGATTTCAGAGGCCGAAGCCGAATACTGATTCACCATCACCACCAGCCGGCCGTCGGCAAAGAGCGGCTTGCGGCTCTTGGGGCTTGCGAAAGCATCGAAGCGCGGCGACTGCAATCCCTGGGTATACACAGCCAACTCACCCGGATTGAGCAGTTCGCCAAGGAGCTCCACGGCCGCCTGCAGATAGCCACCCCCATTGTCGGTGAGGTCCAGAATCAGTTGCTGCATACCCTCCTTCGACAAGCGGCGCACCGCCTCGCGCACCTCATTGGCCGTCTCAGCCGAGAAGCGGCTGATTCTGATATATCCCGTAGAGGCATCCACCAGATAAGCCGCATCCACACTATAGATAGGTATGTCATCGCGTGTGATGCTGAAGCCGATGGTGTCGGCCGGAGCCCCCGGCTCATGGCGCAGGACCGTCACATCCACCACTGTACCCTTCGGGCCGCGCAGACGCTTCATGATGTCGGAATTCTTCATCTTCATGCCGGCGATGACTGTGTCGTTGACCGCAATGATACGGTCGCCGGCCAGAATCCCCACGCGCTCCGAGGGTCCGCCATTGATGGTCTGGATTACATATAGAGTGTCGGAGGGCATGTTGAAGGTTATGCCGATGCCCGAGAAATTACCCTGCAGCGGCTCATTAAGTTCGCGGGTCTCCTCAGGGGTCGAGTAAGCCGAATGCGGGTCGAGCTTCTCGAGCATCCCCTTTATGGCATCCTCCACGAGGCGCCCCTCATCGACAGTGTCAACATATAATTGCGCGATAGCCTTCTCAGCCATAAGCAGCTTCTGTTCGGGCGTGTCGGGCCGGAATGCCTGTCCGGCGGCCACCATGCCTGATGCGAGCAGCGCAGCTATGGCAAGAGGGAGCAGTATATTGAATTTATGCTTGTTGTTCATCAGATTTAAAATTTATGATTTTCTTAACCGCGACTAATGTGTAGACTCGGCCGTGGCCAGACGCCTGCGGCACTCACTCGCGTCAGGCACCCATCGCGAGGTGTCGAAATGATTATGTTGCAACTCGCGCACCATCGATGATGATACCGCCGCCAACTCAGGCGATGCCGGGAGCAGAATGGTGTCAATGCCCGAAATCATGCGGTTGGCGTCAGCCAGCGACCGCTCATATTCAGCATCTATGGCGTTGCGGAATCCGCGAATGATAACCCCGGCACCTGTCCGGCGCACGGCATTGATGGTGAGCCCATCATAGCTCATAACCTCCACACCTGCCACCCCGTCGAGCAGCGACTTCAGAGTCGCCTCCCTTGCCGCGATATCGGCCGGGGTGGTCTTATGTTCGTTGTAGCCTATGCCCACGACCACACCCTCCGGGAAGAGCGTCAGCGCACGCGCCAGCAGGTCGAGGTGGCCGGTGGTAAAGGGGTTGAAGCTCCCCGGGAAGAATGCCTTCATAGCTTATCAGATTTCAGAATCATCCTCCACCACGAGGTTGTCGATGATGAAGTTCTGGCGGTCCATGGTGTTTTTGCCCATGTAGAACTCCAGGAGTTGCTCTACGGTGTCATCGCGATGCAGCTTGACAGTGTCGAGTCGCATGTCGGGTCCGATAAACTCAGCGAACTCCACATCATTAATCTCACCCAGACCCTTGAATCGAGTCAGCTCGGCATTGGCCCCGAACTTCTCGATTGCCGCCAGTCGCTCCTCATCGTTATAGCAGTAATATGTATCCTTCTCCCCCTCGGCGTCCGGCTCCTTCCGCTTCTTCGACTTTCCGGTGGGGCGTCGCGAAGTCTTCTTGTTGCGCACACGGAACAGGGGTGTCTGCAGAATATATACGTGCCCCTTCTTCACCAGGTCAGGATAGAACATCAGGAAGAAAGTGATCAGCAGCAGGCGTATGTGCATACCGTCGACATCGGCATCGGTGGCGATAATCACCTTATTGTATCGCAGCCCCTCGATGCCATCCTCGATATTCAGCGCGGCCTGCAGCAGATTGAACTCATCATTCTTATAGACCACCTCCTTGGTCATGCCAAACGAATTCAGCGGTTTGCCTCGCAGAGAGAACACCGCCTGAGTCTCGGCATTGCGCACCTTAGTGATGATTCCGGCGGCCGACAGACCCTCGGTGATGAAGATTGAAGAATCCTCGCGTCGGTCGACCTTGGCATTCTGCGGCAGCGTGTCGTTGTAGTGCCAGCGGCAATCGCGCAGATTCTTATTGTGCAGGCTCACCTTCTTGGCCTTCTCGCGGGCCAGCTTCGCCACCCCTGCCATAGCCTTGCGCTCCTTCTCAGACGCAGCTATCTTGCGCAGCATCACCTCAGCAATGTCGGTGTGTTTATGCAGATAGTCGTCGAGCGCCTTCTTGATGAAATCGCCTATGAACTTATTCACCGTCGGAGCATCCTCCTCGGGAGATATCTTTGTCGAGCCGAGCTTGGTCTTGGTCTGCGATTCAAACACCGGTTCCTGCACCCTTACGCTCACCGCCGCCACAATACCGTTGCGGATATCGGAGAACTCATAGCCCTTGCCCGAGAACTCCTTGATGGTGCGGGTGACATGCTCTCGGAAAGCCGTCAGATGGGTGCCACCCTGCGTGGTGTTCTGGCCGTTGACAAAGCTATAGTATTCCTCGCCATACTGGTCGGTGTGGGTGAGCACCACCTCGATGTCGTCACCCTTCAGATGGATGATGGGGTAGAGGGGTTCAGATGTGAGGCGGTCCTTCAGCAGATCCTCCAGACCATGGCGCGAGATATAGCGTCGACCATTCAGATATATTGTCAGGCCCGTGTTGAGATAGGTGTAGTTATTCACCATCGTCTCCAGGAAATCCATATTGAACGCATAGCCCTTGAAGAGTTCGGGGTCGGGATGGAACTTCACCATCGTGCCATTAGGCTCAGTGGTGGGGAGCTGCTCGGTGTGCTCCTTCAGATAGCCGCGCTCGAAGTGGCATCTCACCATCTTCTTATCGCGGAAAGACACTACCTCACACTCCGTAGAGAGAGCATTGACCGCCTTCAGGCCCACACCATTCAGGCCCACAGATTTCTGGAAATTCTTGCTGTCGAATTTGCCGCCTGTGTTGATTTCAGAAGCCACCTCCCTGACTTTTCCCAGCGGTATGCCACGGCCATAGTCGCGAATCGACACATTCCCCTCGGCATCGACATCGATATCGATGCGCTTACCGGCTCCCATATTGAACTCATCGATAGAGTTATCCACCACCTCCTTAAGCAGCACATATATGCCATCTTCGGCATGCGAGCCATCACCGAGTTTGCCGATATACATGCCCGGGCGGCGCCTGATGTGGATATTCCACTCAAGCGTCTGTATGGCATCTTCATTATAATCTGTCTCTATCAGCGCCGGGGTCTCGATGTCATCATCCTCCTCAATATTTTCAGGATTGGTGTATACCTCCTCGATGGCCGGAGTCGCATCTGAAGTCTGTTGAGAATCAGTGAAGTCAAAAAGATTCGAATCGTTCATTGGTCGGGAAAAATCAGTTTGTGAGCTGCATCGCTCCCCGGGCATGGCCGAGGTGCCACAGCTTCAATATAGCAAAGTTAATAAAAAAAGTGCAAAAATCCTCACATCGTCCCCGATAAAGGGGTTGATGTGAGGACTATAAGTATTTAGACCCGTAGAATCAGGCTTTGCAGAGCAGGGCAGTGGCCTGTGCGGCGATACCCTCTTCGCGGCCCGTGAAGCCGAGGCGCTCGGTGGTGGTGGCCTTAACCGACACGCAGTCCTCAGGCACTCCCGTCACTTCAGCCAGCTTCATTCTCATCGCATCGATATGCGGGCGGAATTTAGGGCGCTCCGCCATGATGGTGATGTCGAAATTGGCTATCGTCCAACCCTTTTCGGCAATCAGCGCGCACACATGGCGCAGCAGAATCTTCGAATCTATCCCCTTGTAGCGCGGGTCAGAGTCAGGGAAGAGCTTGCCGATATCGCCCAAAGCCAACGCACCGAGCAGGGCATCGCACAGAGCGTGGATAGCCACATCAGCGTCGCTATGGCCCAGCAGCCCCAGACTATGCGGAATCTCAATGCCGCAGATCCATAGCGGGCGGTCGGCCACGAGGCGATGGACATCAAAACCACTTCCTATTCTGAAATTGCATGTCATTGTCGGTCAGTATTTTTTTAACGACTTCAATTGGAGGTTCAGGAGCTTTAAACAACCATAGGGTGACATAAACTGCCGGGCATTATCTGCGGCGTTTGCCGAGCAGGTCGCGCAGGCCATCCATGTCGAAAGTCAGCGTGAAGCGCAGCGTCTGGTCGAGCGGCGACGACTGGGCTGTAGCGAGCATATAAGAGGCATCGAGCTGCACCACATTGAGCGAGAAACCCGCACCGAAAGCGAAGTAAGAACGTCCACCCTTCGAAGCATTCTCATAATTGTAGCCCGCACGCACGAAGAACTGCTGATTATAGGCATACTCCGCGCCAAACGACACATTGATTTCCTTCAGCTCCTCGGCAAATCCACCCGGAGCGTCAGAGAAGCTCTTGAAGATGCCGGTGATAGGCGACATTGTCTCCCACTTCTCGAGAGCTTCGTCATATTCAGCCTGCCCTTCAGGAGTATCCTCATAATCCTTCAGACGCGGCTTGGTGGGCACGAGCAGCTTATTGAGGTCAAGACCGAGCGAAAGCGAATGATAGTCGGCCAGAGGGAACATGAAATTTGTGCCCAGTCGCAGATTAGTAGGCAAGAAGGCATAAGTCGCACCATGGTCGTAGCTTACCTTCGAACCGATATTGCTGATGTCGAAACCCCATGAGAACTGACACTCATTGCGTCCCACCATCGGATAAGTCACGAAATAACCCGAGATGTCGGCGCCGAAAGCCGAGGCGGCAGTATTAGTCTCGCCCGAATAGGCATCCTCGTACGACAGGTCAGAGAGAATATAACGCAGCACGACACCCATAGAGAACTTCTCGGAGAGTTTGCGCGAATAACCCACATCGATAGCGAACTCATAGGGGTTGATGGTCTGCATGACACCGCCGTCGCCGGTGCCGTAATCGCTCATCGACACCTCACCGAGCGAGAAGTAGCGGAACGAAGCCGAGAGAGCCTGGTTGTCGCCGCTGCCCAGTTTCCAGTAGCCCGCGAGATTGGCCAGGAAGATGTCGTTGACAATCTTGCGCAGCCAAGGAGTGTAGGATATCGAGAGGCCACCCGTAGAGTAAGCGAACGCATACTTCGAGGGGTTCCAGAACTGCGAGTTCATATCCGGGTCGGTAGCCGCACCGAGGTTACCCATAGCCGAGCCTCTGGCATCGGGCGTGATGCTGAGTGTGGTCACACCGGTGTTGACCGGGTTGAAGTCATTATCTTTAATGTCGTTCTCACCCGCAGCCAGCACCGGCAGGGAGAGCGAGGCGAGAATCACCGCCAGAAGATATCGTTGGATAGACGTCATAGGTAATTAAAAGAAATATCAGGGCCCGAGTGAATGTCAGACCCTGATATAATAACTGATAAATGTGCTGAATATTGCCTTGGGAGTCAGGAGCGGTGGCGGACACTGTAAGAAGCCGCGGCTTCCCGCCCACTGATGCTATGCCTGTGGCCGGGCATCGGTCGCGCCGATGCGCGCGTTCACACCACAGGCACATCAATCGGTGCCGAATGGCTCTTGCGTCCGGTGCCCCCGGTCTGGATGATGTAGGCCTTATACAGACCCGGTTCGACACGAGAGCCATCCTGGTCGCAGGCATCCCATTCGAAAGCGCCCCCCTCGAATTTCTCACGGCGCACCTGCAGTCCGGCAGCATTGAGAATCACGATATCAGCCTCCGAGGGGAAGTCAGCTACGGCAGCGAAGGTGCCTCCGTCGGCCACGACGCCGTTGAGCAGACGTATGGCGTAGGCCCCCTCATAAGGATTATAGTAGAATGTGGTCTCGGCTGTGGTGCGGTTGCCGGCGGCATCGCTTACCGTCACACTGGCAGTGTGCATACCCTCCGAGAGGTCGCTCAGCGGGATGCGGCGTTCATAAGCCACACACGCCTCATCAAGAATCGGGCTCACATTTGTGGCCGTTGCATCCTCGCGGCCGTCGAGCAGCATCCGGAAAGAGGGATTCAACGGATTATGGTCATAGCAGAGGGCAAGATTGTCAGACACCCGTATCTGGAGCTCCATCTCATCCTGATCGAATTCGAAATGCTCCACCACCGGGGGCATCATGTCAGCCTCAAGTTCGGTGGCTTCGGCATCTTTATGATATACCGGTGAAGCCAGACCGCCGCCGGCAGTGCGTTGCTTCGGGTCGTAGACAGCCGCATGAATTCGGCCCACCTTACCTACTGCATTCTCGATAGATGCAGGCAGGAAGAAGCTGACGGTGAACTGGCCGTTGACCACTTCGCCTACACCCATTGCCACTTGCGAATCATTTACTGTGAGGCGCAGCTGCTTTGCATCGCCCGAGCAGAGGTTTTCAGAGATGACCGTCTCCGACGGGCGCATGATGCGCAGCACCACCCGGCCGTTGAATTCCGGATCGACCTCACCGTTGCCTTCGGCGTTAGCCACATATCCGCTCACAGTATTGCGCTGGCCGATCTGGATGGCCGAGGCGGTGGATTGCGAGAACTTCACCTCACGTGTAGGCACCGGGAGCACGATAGCCGGGTCGCCCAGCAGCTGATATCCCAGCTCATTATTATTCGACGACTTAGTCTTGGCCTGAGCCAAGGCCTCGCCGGCAGTGATATTGCTTTTATGGCGGGGAGAGTTCTCATCAAAACCCTCGCGGAAGAGGCTCGTATAGAAATAGTCGAACAGCATGGCATTCTCGCCCGACCATGTCTCGCGTGTAGCCAGCAGCGAGCCGATAGCCCCATAGGGGGTCGACACCACCAGTGATTCGCCCAGGCCGCGTGCGCCACGGTCAGAATTTGTGAGCGAACATCCCGCGAAGCCCATGAAGGGGAGCTTGCGGTTGCGCAGGCGATAGACATCAGAAGCATTGAAGAAGTCACCCTCCTGATTGAGCTTGAAGCATGAGCCATGTCCGTAATACGCCACCATCAGACGCCCCTCGTCGAGGTCATTGAAAAGCTTGCGCTGTGCCTCCAGATAGCCATACGCATCAATGGGGAGGTCGGTGTTGATAGCTCCGTAATTGGCCACTTTGTCGATGTGCTGGCTGAGAAGTATGGCCTGCTCGGCATGTGTGTGCGAGTCGCCCACTCCGCCGATGTTGGTGAAGGCATTCAGATAATACTCGATATCCTCGGCCTCAAGATACTTCTCGATCTTCTCTATCAGGGTCTGTGCTTCGGCCGGGTAGCGCACGGGGAGAATCCCCACTCCGACCTGCATGCGGTTGGTGTGGACGTTTGAGAGCGAGATATAGTCGTCCATCATGCCGATGATGTCGTTGGCGTTATGGGCGCCGCGCTCCTGCGAGATTGTGGGTGCCTGATAGGCTATGATCCCCTCCGACTGCTGACGCTCGGATATTATGCCGCGGAAGTCAGCGTAGAGCGGGCCCAGCAGCAACACATTCTTAGCTTTTACCGGAGAGGTCATCGTGGCCTTCACAAGCGCGCGGTAGGCCATCGGGTCGGGCACACCGGCCGAGAACTCATTATAGCATTCATCGGTGGTGGCGATAAGGGTGCGTATGCCATCGTGGGCCAGGTGAATCTCAGCCAGACGCTCCGCCACCTCCTTGAGCTGCGGGATGCAGATGATAATCAGTTCCGCTCCCTCTGCAGCCTGGGCATGCAGGTTCTGGTTGCGGATGCAAGAGTAACCGGTCTGGAATCCCTTGATCTGCTTCTGTGGCAGCAGCGGGTCGAAAATGATAGCCGATGGCGGCTCCGGCAGATTATAGGTGTAATCGATAGCCGCCATGCCATCGGCGCCATCGGCGGCCACCTCCATGAATCTCGGCAGCAGCGGCAGCGATATGTCGATGCCGAGATATGTGGCCCCCTCCGGGATGCGTATCACGGCGCGGTCGCCGCGATGCAGGTTGGGGAAGGCTATCATATCCTGGTTGATGCGCTTACCCTCGGCACCGCGCAAAGAGGGTATGGCGCGCGGATATGTCAGCACCCACTGGTCGAGGTTGGCCGGGGGCACCTCCTTATTCGACACCAGCTTCACGAATATATTCACATCCTCGGCCGGGAGAGTGAAGTTGGTGAATTTCGGAGAGATGGTGCGCATCGAGGTGGTCTGTACCGTGTCGACTTTCGTATCCTCGATCTCATCGCTTTCGAGCACACCATAGCTCCAGGTGGCCTTCGAATTATAGTCAAGATACATCGTGCACTCCATCATTGCCGGCATCCCCACGATTGCATCATTGAGATGGGCCGGCCATGTGAGCAACCCGTCGGGCTGGGCCAGCATATCCTCGCCATAGAAGATTTGCCCCGAGGAAGTATTGTTGTGGTAGAGATCCACCTCATGGCTTACGCGCCCGTAGCCGTAGGTCACTTCCGAGGCATAGCCGGCGTTCGGGTCGGGAGCCTTCACATGCTCCATCGTCACCACACGCTCCGAATCGCTCAGGAAGTAATATCCGAGGTCGGAGTATATGTTGCGCCCCGAGTTGGAGAAGAAGCCGTCGGTGGTCTGTTCGGCGGCAGTGTTGATAGAGAAGGTGGTTGTCCCCTGGGCGTAGAAATATAGTTTACCCTCATGGTGCAGCACCGGCACAGGCGAGAGGTCGTCGGTATACAGCGGGCGTCCGGCCTGGTCTACAAAATTCATCTCCATTTGCTTTCCACCCTTGCCGTAGAGCCCGACCCTTTCAGGATTACTGAACCCCATGGCGCGTAGTGTGGCATGCGAGATTTCATATACCCCCGACTCATCGACACCGATTTTGACCCAATTCCCCTCAGCGAGGCGCGAGTTAGGGGCAAACCGCATTATGGATGGAGCAATGTCAGAGGTGGCTCCCGCCGGGAGAGCCGCAGTGAGCATAGAAAGAAGTAGATATCGAATCTTCATAGGCTTATTTGAATCTTGTAGAGAGAAGGATTGTGGAATCATTATTATCATCTGCGTGGCCGGTGTCTCCCTCGAGGTGTGCGTTATCTTCCTCATGATGTGCGAGGATTGAGATGTGCATGTTTTCGGTGAGGCGCACCGGTGGGATAGCGAGAGGCATCAGCAGGAGGTCCCCCATCTTGATTGTGTTGCGGGCCGACATGCGCGAGAGTGCTGCACGGGTATCCTCATCCGAGGGTAGAGTCAGCTCAGTCTCAGTGATGTCACCGGCCTCATCCTGCACACGCAAAGAGAGGCGCGACTTGCGCGCATCGCCCCAGTCACCCACCACGATTGAATTATCGAAGCAATAATCAGCCGGCGCAGGCAACATCTCATTCTGCAGCCCCTGCCACGCATCGGCAGGCAATATAATCAGAGCCGAAGTGAAAGCTCCCAGATAGCGGTCGGCGAAGCGAGGCGCGACCGATTTGCCGAGGCGACCGATTTTCCATGCCGCCGCCGGCAGCGCACGGAATTCAGGTTTGAAATCCGGGATGTAAAGTGGCCGGTTAGAGAGTAGCCAGCAAGAATCAGGCCAGAAGAGGGTGACCCTCTTCTGGCTTATCATGTTGGTGGAGTGGTCTCCACAGGGTAATTCAGCGTAGATTTTCATGATGTGGAATCAATAAATTCAGGCCGCCTGGCGCGAAGCACTATTGAGCCGTCACGGCCAGCTTGCGCGAAGATGTGGCCGATGTGCCGTCGGGCGAGGTGATTGTGGCACGATAGAGATATATGCCCCTCGGCACTCTGACACCATCGGAATTGCAGAGATTCCAATACACAGAGAGCGAGGCCATCATATCGGTCGAGGTAGCGCGGTCAGAGGTCCATACACGTCGGCCATTCAGGTCGAAGACCTCGATGCGGCATGCCACATCAGCCATCGGGCGGTCGGTAGAGACTGTGAAGGTCACATTCTCACGTGCGGGATTGACATCGGTGCGCAGCTCATATATCTCCGGGCGCTTGGCCGCAGCCACATTGAACGTGAGGTCGGCTGTGGCTGAGTTGTTGGCGTTGTCCCATACGGTCAGGCGCAGCGTATGCTCGCCCGCCGAGAGTTCGGGCAGCGGATAGAGCAGAGTCCCCATGGTGGCATCATCCGGGTCAGGAGAATAGTAGATGTTGACATCCGAGAAAGTGGTGCGTCCGTCGAGAGTGAGGGTAATCTGGTGGCCGATGCCGGCATCAGAGATATTTATGCCCGACTCATCCGACACCTTTGCCATCGCCACAGGCGAAGAATGCACCACCGAGCCATCGGCGAAGTCCTCACGGTTGAGCGCGAAATAATGAATCTCCGGCCCGTGGTTATCTTCAGGCGCATTGTCATCATAGCCATATACATAGAGGTCGGTGCTGCGTCCATGAGCCTCGCGCCCCTCTGGAGTATAGGCATAGAACACGATAGAGGCCTGATTATATAGGTTCTCGATTTCAGCAGGAATGAGCAGTGTGGTCGACCACCGGCCCTCGGTCACCTTCGTCATTCCGCGGTAAATCATATTCTTGAAATCATTATAATTCAAGATATTTCCTGAATGCTGTCCGAGAGTGGTGTAGACCTTCTCTGCATCATAGAGCACAATCTCGATGGTGCCGTTGAAAGATGTGTCGACATTTCCGTCGGCATCGGTGACGACGCCGGCCACCACCGGTTTGCCACGCGCCGGAAGTTCGGGCGTGTCATGGTCAGGCTGGGTGAAGTCGACCCCTGCGAGTTCGGTGATAGAGATGACATTCTCAGGCAAAGAGAATCTCATTGCCGGGTCGCCCAGAATCGCAAAGCGGAGCTTATTCTGGTCGCTTGAGGGATAATTATTCTTGGCCGTGCGGTAGATGTCGCCGATGCGGCGCCCCTGCTTCATCATGCTGATGGAGTCGAAGAGAGCCTCACTGAAGGCTTTACTCAAACTTCCGTTAGGTTTGATTAATACAGTGCGTGTCGGGCATACCGTGGCGATGATGCCCCCTGAAGGATTTGCCCAAAGTACTTCGGCACCGGATTGAGTGTCCTGGTCATATCTTGCGAACTCACAAGTAGCGGCATACAGGAAGGGGAGGTGCTTGTTAGAGAAATTCTGGAGGTCATTCCAGTTGAGCAGATCCTCGTGGGTCCAGCCCACGGTCGATGCATGTCCGATATAATTGATGAAGTTGACCCCTTCGTTCCATTTGCGCAGCAGTCGCTCCTTCACCTGCGGAGTGGTGAATCCGGTAGAGCCCTGCGCCTCCTGGAAAGAGTCGAGATAGAGCTTCTCGATTTCGAAATTTGCACCGCGCGGAGTCGAGATGATGCTTGAGTAGCAATCCTCGGTCTGAGTGAGGTGAGCCGTCTCATCATCATCGGCAATGAGCAGCATCTGGTTGCGCCAGCGCCCCGGGTCGGGAGTTGTGACGTAGTTGAGATATTTTGTCACCATGGCTGAGGCCTCGCTGACTGAAGTCACCGGCATACGCCCCACAGCCACCTGTAACTTCTCAGACCCGAGAGTGAAGTCGGCAGCCGATTTCGAATCGCGCAACATGCCGATGTAGTCATCACATGGGAAGGAGGTCTCGGTCGACGTGCCGCTCGGCGACTGCCAGATAGGTATACGTGGGTAGCCGCAGTTGCGGGTGGCCTCCATGCGTGCCTTATTGTCGTAGGTGGGTCGCGAGAGAATCAGGCAGTACTGTATTCGACCGCGCGGCGCATCCTCATCCGATGCCGGAGAGTCAGCTCGGTCATACCACATCTTCATCAGTCGGCGGAAAGCCCCCACATCAGGAGTGCCCGATGTGAATTCATTATAGATTACCTCCGGAGTCAGCACCTCCACTGTCAGACCATCCCACTCACGATGATGAGCCGCCAGAGTGTTGGCGGCTGCCAGATACTCGAAAGGTGCGATAATCAGCAAGTCAGGCGAATTGAGCGCATGCAGGTTCTGATTCTCTACGGCCGTGGGGTTGCTGACAGCATATCCACCGGTCATCGGAGAGAAAGCCACATACTCATGATATCCGCCCGGTGCGGCGAATGAAGCCGTCGAGCCGCTGAGAGTGTAGCTCACCTCCATGGGGCGTATATGGTCGGTGACATCCCAGATGCGCATTCCGGCCGAAGCGTTAGAGATGACAGCTGTGGTGGCCACAGACTCCATGGTGTTGAAATATATCTGGCCGTCGCGCAGCGCGATGCGGCGTCGGTAAGCTAACTCGATATAGTCAAGGCGTGCGAAGAGCACATTTCCCGCTGATCGATATGCGATGTTGACTGTGGCATTATCTGAATCTGCCACACCGGTCATATTTACCGAAGTACTGCTCAGATATGTGTCAAGGAATTCCCCTTGGGAAGTGCCGAGTGTTGAGATTGCGGCAGTGGTGGATTTGCCACCATCGATGCTGATGGTGAAGTCAGTGGCGGTATTAGCCTTTCCGGCCAGCGACACCGATATGCGATATTCATTCTCGCTCCGGTCAGTGAGCGGGAAGGTAAACTTGCGGTTGGGAGTGGCGCGGAAATCCTCGCCAAGGTATATGCGTCCGCTCGACGACGGATGGTAGGTGTCCTCCTCGTGCAGCAGCGGTTGCCAGAAATCAGCTAACTGACGCGCCGGCAGAGTGGTGGGGAGGGATGCCTGCGGCAACTCGGCGGGGGTTACTTCGCGGTCGCTCACGAAATACCATGACTCCTCGGCATAAGGGTGCATCGTGTGGCTCAGGGGCATACCCGAAGAGCTCCCCGTGCGCGACCATGTGATATAATCATGACCGAAAAACCACACACCCTTGTCAGACTTCACCGACGGGAGCAGCGGCAGGTCATCAGGGTCAGTGAGCAGGAGTGCATCCGGACTCAGCCGGCCCCCGAAGCCATATACATTCACCTTGGTCGGGTCGTTGAATCCGAGCTGGCGCAGTGTGGCCGCGCTGATGAACTGAATGCCCGGCTGCCCGACAGCCACTTTGCCCCACTTGCCATCGGCCAGCACCGAGGCTGCCGCATACTTCGAGGGGTCGTGGGCCATGACAGCGCACACCCACAGAGTCATGACCCCCAGCAGGGCCATCCGCAGGTGTGACACGAGAGAATATGTGGAATTCTTAGATGTATTCACGATGTGGTTCAGATGATATTGTAGAGGTGAGGAGTCGACGCGCCATCGCCGCCGGCCAATTCGGAAGGATATGATCCACCTGTGGCAGGATATAATCCACCTATTGCAATAACGTGGTAAAAGTGTTGATATTGTGGTCGGGAGGTGTGACGAAATGTTAATTTCTCCCCCTCGTTCTTACCGACGGATGCTTGCGGCGCGGAGGTGAATCGTAGGGCCACTGCGCCCCGTCGAGATAATTCTGCCAGTCGCTGCGCGAGCCGCAGAAGACATCGATATCTACGTCACCCCGGATGCCGGCCACACGCCCGTGGTGGTTGAATTGCCAGAAGGTCCATTCAGCCTCTATAGGTGTGGGCTGAAACGAGCATATCCATAGCGACGCCCCCGGCACCGACTCACGCAAGTATTCGTAATATCCCGCGCGATTGGAATAGAACGTCACCCGATAGCCGCTGAGATAAAGGTAATCGGCCATTGCCAGCAGGCGGCGCACGATGGTGACAGAATCCACTCCCGCAGCATTGCCGCTCTCCTCCACATCGATTGCCACCCCGAGATCGAGATGGCGCCGGCCTACGGCCTTGACCAGATTCAGCCCTTGCGCCACACCATCGCAATCAAAGCGGAAATAATGGTAAGCGCCGATTTTCAGGCCCGCTTTTGAGGCCTTGTCGTAGTTGATGCGGAAATTCTCATCGCGGAAGGTCGTCCCCTCCGAAGCCTTGATGAATATGAACTCTATGCCATCGGCCGCCGCCGCATCGAGATTCATCATGCCGTTGTGAGCCGACACATCTATGCCACGCACAGGGTAACGCTCAGGATCGACATATGGTGGCGAACTCATGAACTGCCGATAGGCCCACACACATGTGTAGGCCAGCACCACCACCACCAGCAGGAACCCCAGACTGACCCGAAGGTCGGCCAGTTTGGTGGCAATTTTCGACAATATAGAGAGCGTGGGCAAAGATTTCATCAATGCAAACTTACAAAAAAAGCCCCACACCATCAAATCCCCCGCGTTAAAAAATGGGATATTTTGATAAATGAGGGGAAAAGTGTAAATTTGTAGTCGGATTGGCTATGGCAGCCGACATGCGCGCCGAATCCGGTCAGAATCATCATGAGTGATGCCCTCTTTCATATCATTGCTATTGCTGTGGCCATACTTGGAGTGGTCAGGGGGTATCGCCACGGATTGACCGGTATGGTGACCTCGCTCTTCGGCCTTGCCTTCGGCGTAGTGTGCGCCCATATCTTCTGCGACGCTGCCGCCGATGTGGCCATCGGCGTGCTCCCCGCCTCCTGGATAGACCGGGGTGGCTACTACCTGGCCAGCAACGTGGGTGGCGGAGCCATCTACTTCATAGTCTACTGGATTTTCAGCCGCATCACCAAGGTGATACGCCAGGCACTGCAGAGCGAGAATGTGGCCCTGCTCAATTCGCTGATGGGGGCCTTCTTCTGCGTGGTCAATTACCTGCTGATGCTCTCGGTGGCTTACAACATCGGCGTAGGCATCAACCCCTCGAGCCAGCTGATGCGCTATGGCCGCGCCGACGACGGCAATATCATCGAGGCTGTGATGTGGATAGCCCCCGCGATGCTCGGCAGCGAGAGCTTCGGCGAATTCGCCCACGAAGAGCAGCTGCGTCAGGCCCGCAAGATATCGCATCTGCAGCGCGGTGACGCTCAGGATGCTGAGCCACAGAGGTGCGCCACCCGGCGCCCGCCTCAACACTTCACCGCCGCGGGGCGTTATAACAAGTGTGACATATCTTAGGTCAAGCCCGGGCCTTGAGAGAGGCAAGGGCTGCCAACCCACATGGATTGAAGAATCATACAAAATCATACCGACAATAATATAAAACATAGATAAAGATGCTAAAGGTCAGTGATCTGCATGCAGAAATCAATGGAAAAGAGATACTCAAGGGAATCAATCTTGAGGTGCGTCCCGGCGAAGTGCACGCCATAATGGGTCCGAACGGTAGCGGAAAGTCAACACTGTCAATGGTGCTGGCCGGCAACCCGGCATATAAGGTGACCGGCGGCAGTGTGGAGTTCTACGGCAAGGATCTTCTTGAGATGGCCCCCGAGGTGAGAAGCCACGAGGGTGTGTTTCTCGGGTTTCAGTATCCGGTGGAGATTCCCGGTGTGTCGATGATGAATTTCATGCGCGCAGCCGTCAATGCCAAACGCGACTACTTCGGTCAGCCCCCGATGAGTGCCGCCGACTTCCTCAAGCTCATGCGCGAGAAGCGTGCGGTGGTGGAACTCGACACCAAGCTCGCCTCACGCAGTGTCAACGAAGGATTCTCAGGCGGTGAGAAGAAGCGCAATGAAATCTTCCAGATGGCAGTGCTCGAACCGCGCCTCTCGATACTCGACGAGACAGACTCCGGCCTCGACATCGACGCGCTGCGCATAGTGGCCGAGGGTGTGAATAAGCTCAAGACAGCCGACAACGCCACCATCGTCATCACCCACTATCAGCGTCTGCTCGACTACATAAAGCCCGACATAGTGCATATCCTCTACAAAGGACGCATCGTGAAGACTGCCGGCCCTGAACTTGCCCTCGAGCTCGAAGAGCGCGGCTACGACTGGATAAAAGAGGAACTGGGCGAAAAGTGATAAGACATGGACAATGCATTAAGACAATATATCGAACTATATCGCGGCCATGGCGATGAGATCGACGCGCATTCGGCCCCGGTGCTCAACGCCCTCCGCGGCGAGGCCTGCGCCACCCTCAGCCGTCTCACACTTCCCGCCGAGGGGAGCGAAAACTATGAGGTGACCGACCTGCGCTCGATTCTCGGTCATGACTACGGGCTGAATATACGCAGGGTGCAGCTTGGCGTGGATCCGGCCGAGAGCTTCCGCTGCGGGGTGCCGCGCATGAGCACGGCTCTCTTCATGCTGGTCAACGACCGCTTCTCGCGCACACCCGAAAGCCTTCAGGGACTCCCCGAAGGTGTCGAGGTGGAGAGTCTGGCCGAGATGGCCCGGCGTCAGCCGGAACTCGTGGCCGACTACTATGGCCGCCTCGCTTCAATCGAGAACCCGCTCGTGGCCCTCTCCACGCTGCTGGCTCAGGATGGACTCTGGATCCGCATACCGCGTGGAGTCAAACTCGAGAAGACACTGCAGCTGGTGAATATACTCGGAGGGGTGTCGAATCTGATGACCGTACGCCGCATTGTCATTGTGGTCGAGGAGCACGCCGAGGGGCGCCTGCTCGTGTGCGACCACACGGCCGCCGGGGTCAACGACATGCTGGCCCTGCAGACAATCGAGATTTTTGCCGCCCCCCACAGTCGCTTTGAGGTGTATGACCTCGAGGAATCATCTGAATCCACACGCCGCCTCTCGACACTATGGCTGCGTCAGGAGCGCGACTCGCATGTGGTGGTCAACGGCATGACTATCTACAACGGCATTACCCGCAACGAATATCACACCACCTTTGCCGACCGCGACAGCACCCTAAACCTCTGCGGCATGGGTATAGCCGACCGCACCCGCCGCATCGACACCTATTCGCGTGTGAATCATGCCGAGGGGTATTGCCACACCGATGAGCTCTTCAAATACTCAGTCGATGATGAGGCCCGCTGCGGCTTTACCGGACTGGTGGTGGTGGCCCCCGGGGCAGAGAAGACAGAAGCCTATCAGACCAACCGCAATCTCATAAGCTCTGACGAGGCCCGCATGCACTCGAAGCCTCAGCTTGAGATATACAACGACGATGTGAAATGCTCTCACGGTTCAGCCATCGGCCGGCTCGACGAGATGCAGCTATTCTATATGCGCACCCGCGGCCTCGATGAGGCCACAGCGCGCCTTCTGCTCAAACAGGCCTTCATGGCCGATGTCATCGAGCGTGTGGCAGTGCCCGGACTCAAAGAGAGACTCACCCATATGGTAGAGCGGCGCTTTGCCGGAGAATCAGCCGGATGCCATGACTGCACCTCAGAATGCCCCTCGCTTCATGCCGGACTCAGTCTTAGCTGAAAATTAAGAAATTATGCAGGAATTGGATGTAGATAAGTTGCGTGGGGAATTTCCCTCGCTTGAGCGTGAGGTGCATGGCCACAGGCTGGTGTATCTCGACAACGCAGCCACATCGCAGACCCCGCGCTGTGTGTGGCGTGCGATAGAGGATATGTATATCCGCCATAAAGCGAATGTGCATCGCGGGGTGCATACACTCTCGCAAGAGGCCACCGATCTTCAGGAGGCCACACGCCGCAGCCTGCGTGATTATATCAACGCGCGTTCGGAGCGTGAGGTAATCTTCACCCGTGGCGCCACCGAGGCCATCAACCTTGTGGCTTCATCATTCGGCAGCGGATTCCCCGATGGCGGCGAAATCATACTCACCGTCATGGAGCATCATGCCAATATCGTGCCCTGGCAGCTGCTTCAATCGCGCAAGAATCTGAAGCTGCGGGTGGTGGATATAAATGAACGCGGCGAACTCGACCTCGACCAATACCGCTCTCTCTTCAACGACAAGACGGTGATGGCGACCTTCGCCCATGTCAGCAATGTGCTCGGCACCATCAATCCCGTAAAGGAGATGACCCGCATCGCCCACTCCCACGGAGTGCCGGTGCTGATCGACGGTTGTCAGGCGGCCCCGCATCTCAAACTCGACATGCAGGACCTGGATTGCGAATTCTATACCTTCTCATCGCATAAGATGTATGGTCCCACCGGCATCGGTGTGCTATATGGCAAGGAGGAGCTGCTTGAGCGCATGCCCCCATATCAGGGTGGAGGCGAGATGATTGACCATGTGTCATTCTCCGGCACCACCTTCGCCGAACTCCCCTTCAAATTTGAGGCCGGCACCCCCGACTTCGTAGGTATAGCAGCCTATTGCGAGGCCATCGACTTCATAGGCCGCACAGGGCTTGCCGCCATGGAGGCGCATGAAGAGGATTTGCTTAGATACACCACCGCGCGTCTGCGCGAGGAGGTGCCCGGCATACGCATCTTCGGCGATGCCGCGGCCAAGAGTGCGGTCATCTCATTCCTCATCGGCAATGAGCACCCGTATGATGTAGGGATGTTGCTCGACGGCCTCGGCATAGCCGTGCGCACCGGACATCATTGCGCGCAGCCCCTGATGGAGCGACTCGGCATACCCGGCACTGTGCGTGCCAGCTTCGCCGCCTACAACACCCGCCAGGAGGCCGATGCCTTCATAGCCGGCGTAAAACGCGTAGCCGCAATGCTCGGCTAAGCTCCCCACAGATAAATACCACAGCGGCCCTCTTGCATCACACTATGCAAGAGGGCCGCTGTGGTATTTTTACTTTTGGGGGAGCGGGATGGCTGAGGGGATGTGGGATAGCCAGTTGCGGGTTTCGGCAGAGTCGCATATCACGACATCTCCCCGGCGCGGCGACAGAAGGGCACCGAAGCGTCCGAAACTACCCTTTGAGGTGATGAAGTGGCGGCATTGGCTGATAAGCCAGAGGTCGAGGTAGCCCTTGTCAGATCCATTGAGGTTGACTATCTCATAGCAGCCCTTCGGGAATTGCGGCAGCAGATGGGTGCGCACCCACTGCGGTTCGTCGCTGAAGATAAAGAATGGGATATCGGCACCATGGCGGCCTTGCATAAGCCGGATGGCCTTGATAAAGTAGTCGTCAGATGCCGGAGCACCATAAGCGTAGGTGTCGACTGCCAGGTCGCCACGCCTGACGTGCATACCCACAGCCTCGGCCGCCTCCGAGATGCGGCGCCCCATTTCGCTATTGGCTGCATCCACATCTACCGGCTCGGCCACAAACACCTTGCGCATATCGCCGTAAAACCCCTCTCCGGCAGGATAATATCCATCAAGATATATCGGAGCTTTCAATGCCTGCCAGCTTGCCGGCGAGGCCTCATAGTCATTCACATGCTTATAGAGCAACCGGTAGAGCGACACCTTGAGCTGATTGCTGACCCTGCGGAAGGGGAGTGACGGCGCAAACTTCAGCAACTCAAAATTTCGGGCGAAGTTGCCTGTCAGGTCGCGCCCGCAATAATCATACCAATCAAGTTCATACTCCACATCGAAGCCTCGATTGCGGAAATACTCACCTACCAGGTAGAAGTGCATCTGCGAGGCCAGGCCCCCATCCATGCGCACATAGACCTGGCGCCTCATCAGTCCGCAGCGATGCATCAGCGCCGCCGCAGGGCGCGCCAGAGCAGCGATAAGTCTGCGCAAAATCATTTGCCCGACGTTTTCTCAGGAGCGAAATGATTAGGGAAGCTCCAGTGCTGACGCGGACGGCACATGGCAATCACCACCAGCACCACGCCAATCAATATGAAGGGTATGCTCAGCATCTGCCCCAGATTCATGCCATATTGCTGAATCATCTCATATTCCGAGCTAACCTGCACATTCTTCAGATACTCAATCAGAAAGCGCGGCACGAAGATGCCGATGAAGAATACGCCCGTAATCAGCCATGGGCGCTCTTCTGCATTACGCTTCCAGTACATCCACATAAGCACCGCAAACAATGCGAAATAGCAGAGTGCCTCATATATCTGTGTGGGATGACAGGGGAGGGTCTCGCCGTTGCGCACAAAGATGAACCCCCAGGGCAGCGACGTCGGGCCGCCGTAGATTTCACTGTTCATCAGATTACCCAGACGGATGAGGCCACCCACCAACGCAATCGGAATCACAATCTTGTCAAACACCCACGAAGCCGGTTTCTTGCTCACACACCATGAGAATATGAGCAGCCCGATGATATTGCCGATGGTGCCCCCATGGCTTGCCAATCCACCCTGCCACACTTTCAGAATCTCAGCCGGGTGTTGCGAATAATAGCCCCATTCATAGAAGAAAACATGTCCGAGGCGCGCTCCCACGATAGTGCCCACAAGCAGATAGGCCAGCAGGATACCAAGCCATCTCTCAGGCGCCCCCTCATGTTTGAACATGGCCGCCACAATCTGATAACCTATGAAGAAACCGATGGCAAACATAAGACCGTACCATCTTACGCTTATCGGACCGAGAGAGAACAGAATCGGGTCAGCGTTCCAAATAATTTCAGCAATCATGATGTAGTTTTGTAATATAAATCAAGCCTCCGTGGCAGCGGGAGCAGAGTGCCCCCGCTGTCACGGCTCAAAAGACAAAATTAATCATAATTTGACGATGTACCAAAACCGCACTCAAAAAAGGACTTTCTTCAAGTATAAGTTTAGATGAAGAAGTGCGTTTAAATGAACTTCGATTTCGTTAGATGGATGGCATTTTGTCTGATATCGAGTGTTGTGGATTGCGTCGGAGAGTCCAGGCAAAAAGAATAAAGGGTTTTAAACTCTCGCCTGTAAATCTGGTTAATGTAGAGGACATGAAGCCATCAGTCCGAATAATGGTCATTGATTTTTTAATTCCACACCAATAATCCATACCTGCCACGACTTCAATATGTGTATTGGGGCGCCATGACAACATAATCGATGCTTGCAAAGGATTATAGTACTTGGTATATCCGGTGGCAGTATAGGATTTGTTAATCCAACCTACTGAAGCTTGAATAATAAATTTTTTAAGATAAGCTATTCCTAACGCTTCGATGGCAGAATGCCCTTGATAATGAGAATGGTCGAAGCTTTCCCATATATACGCATAAGTTATTGAACCTCTTACGGGGTAACCGCTCCATGTGACACCTGCTTTTATCATAGGAGACTGCCATGTGCCATTGTTGCGCCATGATGATATTGCAGTAGCTCCTTCTGTGTATAGCCAGTTGTCGATTCTATCAGTCGAGGCTCGATATTTGGCTTCTGAGAATAGATATAACCGGCCGATTCTTTTGTTATAGTCGAGCGATAGCTGATGAAGAGCGTATGGGGTAAGATATGGATTTCCTCTGATAATGAGCCACGGATCAGTCGAGGTGTTGAATGTTGCCAGATAGTTGGTAGCCGGCATTTCGTTAGAAAGGGTATAGGATAATCTAAATGTGTTATCTTTGGGTGCAACCCATGTGATACTGGCCGAGGCTTTCGGACGCCAGAATGAATTGTGCTGACGGCCACAATCTACATTCATGTATTGTAATCCGGCGGAAACCATATAGTAGCATTTCTTTACCATATTACTATATGTAATATGAATAAAGTTGTCGAAAAGATTGATGCTCATTGGATCAGCTTGCGGATTTGCATTGCTGAAAGACTTGTTATGAGTTTGCATCATGCTATATCCCGCAAGGAATGACCCATAAGGTTTTGAACCAGTGTCGTAATCAATAGCGAGATGATATTGATTGCGAGTGCTGATTTCGCCCGCCACATATGACGAAGATGAATTATCGATTGACTCTATTAGCGTCTCCTTATCATTTCCTTTGGCATAATTATAATATCCAAAAACACTCAGGATGCTTTGGTCATTGAAAGTATGGTCATAGAAAATGCCAGTGATGGAGCCTCCAAGATTATTTAGAGAATTTGATTTTGTCGCCAGGGTATATATAGAATTGTCTTGTGGAGCATTGGTCAATGTCGAGATAAATCCCTCAGTTGCACCATACCCTCTGCCAAACGACTGCAGCCCTTTGATTACCAAAGAGAAATAGTCATTCTGAGAGGGTTGCCACTTAAGCATGACCTCCCCATTCCAACCGAGAGAGCGATTGGAATTAGTGCCATTTCTTACTTTAGAGAGATTCTCAATTGCTTCTTGGATCTGAATGTCAGAAGAGTTCTTGACAGTATATGTGCCGAATAAATCAGCATATATAGCCACTTTAGGAGAGCCATATTCGAATCTACCGCCCGCTAATCCATAGCTTGGAATCACTCCATGTCGGGTACGTAGTTCTGCAAACAAGTAGCGAGGGGCGTCTCGTTTCAGCTTTATGTTGAGAATTTTAGAAACTCCCATATGAAGGAATTTAGCATTCGCTACCTCTGTGACTTCAACACTCTCAATAACCGATGGATCAATGGGATCAATACCTGAATTTACAATTTTCCCATCCACAAGTATCAGAGGCTTCACTCCATCGCGTGTAGTGACTTGACGTGTTGCAATATCAACTTGCAGAAGAGGAATTTCAGAAAGAGCCACATAAGGGTCTCCTGATTTCTTAGCAGTGGAAGACAGAGTGAAAATCTCTCCCGTTGCATTCTTGGTTGATTTCCGTTGTCCCTCAACAATAATTTCATCCAGCATTTTTTCCAATTCTATAGAATCAGTTGCAGCTTCAATCTCTTGAAAGTTGCAGAGTGTTGAAATTGAGTCGTTGTCAGTAAGGACTGTTGCATATGAAATGACAGATGGAAAACCGCTCAGAAGGATACATATAGTGAGTAAGAAGAGTGACCTAACCATAAATTTTGTCTTTAACATAATTGATTTTCAGGTGAATAAGAGCAAACTCCTCTTTCGTAATTCCCTGATCATCCAAGAAGCACTTTTCACCCAATCCTTGACTCATCTGTTTGCGGCATGGGCCACCACAACTGGGAAGCATTACGCAGTTCAAGCATTTCTCAGATATCTCCATATTAGCAAGATACTTGACTTTATCTGCGTCCCACTTAATTTTACCTGTGGAGAGCTCCAGATTCCCTAAAGATGTGGTATCATCAAACCGATCAATTGTAGTGCATCTAAAAACTTTCCCATCAAAGTTTATAGTAGCTTGGTTATCCATGTCAGCAAAACACCAGCCTCCTTGGCCGTAGTAATCTATTAGGAACCCATTCTCAAGCAGTGAGGAGATGGCATTATCAATCAATTCTCTATCAACTGCTTGATGATTTACCTGCCAAATCTTCTTTAGAATAACCAAAGTTTTTTTACGATCCAAATCGTCGATATCATTGAGAATATCGTCAAATTTTAAAAGGGTGTTCGCATCAAAATTAATTCTTACACATACGTAAGAATTTGGTATAAACTTTTGAATGCGATGTATGTTCTTTAATGTTAGTCGGTATGGATTTCCTAAACCACTCTTGAATTTCTTTACATCGTTGTGTTGCGCTTCATGGCCATCAAGTGTGATTTGAAAGCGGCAGGTGAAGTTACTCAAAAATGTAAGGAAAGAGGTGGTAAAGAGAGTTGCGTTGGTGGTGATGTCAATCAATAATTCCAACGAATTTTCTTTACAGAATTTGTCGGCTTCCGCAATGAGATACTGAATAGTTGCCTTTCTTAGTAAAGGTTCTCCTCCAAAAAAAGATAACTTAAGCATTTTGTATGATTTATCCAGAAAGTGTTTCTTGAAATTCATACAAATTGCTTCTGCAACTTCTATTGTCATTTTGCTATCTGCAACGTGTGCTTCATAGCAATACCAACATGATACATTACAATCAAGGGTTGGATTGATTATCAAATGGTATATAGAGGAGTCAGACCTTTCGGTATTGCGCTTTGTTATCACTCTCTCTAATTCATTAATAGAATTAGGAAGAATAATATCGCATTTGCGTAATCGTGACGCAATTTCAGGGAAAGTATTGATGAGATGATGGTATGAGCTACCAATGTTTTTAAGAAATGGGCGCAGTTTATTAGAGACTACAATTTGATTATTGTTCTCAAAATTTGTAATCAAATCTGCAGTTGATGTAATGGGTTGAGTGAGGCAAAACCTGTTTAGATGAAACTCAGCCTTATCAATTAGTAATCTAGTCATAGCAAAGATAGTTATGATTAAGAGTTCTAATTTTGAAGTCGTTTAAATTTTTTCGAGTTTAATTAAGATTTTGAGTAGGTTTCGACTCTTGAATAAATAGCGGTACGTGCATCGATATCTGTGAAGAGGGGCGATAAATCTCAAAAGTAATTAATACTGAGCGTAAAGAAATATACTTGCTTTACTTTAAACGATATTGTAAAAATAAACAACTTCTCAATGTAGACGTTGGAAAACTCAAACAACCTTAATTTAATATCCTCTTCTTCCTATACATCACATACAATATTAGATATAATCTACTGGGATTAAACTAGTTTTTAATATTCTCATTCATGTGGTGTGCTTTTTACCGTGCAACGAGTCTTGTATATGATTATAGGAAGAAGAAGATTTAAAGTGTGTAAGTGTCCAAAGGCGGGGAGCTGATTAGTTTGCGCAGCCTGTTACGAGGTTGGTGAGCTTACAGGAGCCATTCTGATTAATCAGCAAGCACGATGTGCCTACATTGATGACATCGCATCGGATGGCACCATTGATTGCATCACAAATCTGTCCGTTGTTGTGGATGTCTTGGGGATCGTAGTTTCCGCCGAGGATCTTTGACATGCCTTTGCGACTTACATCCTCGAATAAGTCGGCCATGAATTTAGAGTGTTTCATAATAACTTAAAATTTAGTTATTTAATATTAATGAGTTGATAGTTGAGAATCTTAATTGTAAGAATCGTGACTATTCGATGGCAAATATATAAATTAATTTATGAGTTTGCAAATTTTTAAATAAAAAATAAGAATTAAGATTGGTTTTATACTTTTTAATAAAAATAGGGGAGGTTCGTGTCGAATGACACAAACCTCCCGGTATGTTGCTTTGGGGGATTGCTGAATCAGAGGGCGCTGACGATTTCGGCAGTGTCGCGGGCAATCATCATCTCCTCATCGGTGGGGATGACTACAACGTGCACCTTCGAGTCGGGGCCTGAGATTTCAATCTCCTTGCCGCGGGTCTTGTTGGCTTCGGCATTGAATGTGACGCCGAGGTATTTGAGGTGGTCGCATACCACCTGGCGGGTGCCGGTCTGGTTTTCGCCCACGCCGCCGGTGAAGACGATTACATCGACTCCGTCGAGCACGGCTGCATAAGCGCCGATATACTTCAGGATGCGGTATTCATACATGTCGAGAGCGAGGATAGCCTTCTCATCGCCTGCAGCCACTGCAGCCTCGATGTCGCGCATGTCGGAAGATATGCCCGACACGCCGGCTACGCCACTCTCTTTGTTGATGAGCTTCATCAGTCCATCGGCATCGAGGTTGAGGCGCTTCATGAGATATACGAGCGCACCCGGATCGACGTCGCCCACGCGGGTGCCCATCATCAGACCCTCGGTGGGGGTCAGGCCCATTGAAGTGTCGACCGACACACCATCCTTGATGGCTGTGATGCTCGCACCGTTGCCGATGTGGCAGGTGATGATGCGCTGCTTCTCGTAGGGGAGGCCGAGGAACTCGCATGCGCGACGCGACACATATCGGTGGCTTGTGCCGTGGAATCCATAGCGGCGCACGCCATACTTCTCGTAATCCTCATAGGGGAGGGCATACATGTAAGCCTTCGGGGGCATAGTCTGATGGAAGGCGGTGTCGAACACAGCCACCTGCGGCACTGAGGGAAGAATATCAGTGACGGCCTCTATGCCGGTGATGTTGGCCGGATTATGAAGCGGGGCCACGGGGTAGCACTCCTTCACCTTCTCGATAACCTCCGGAGTGATGAGCACCGACTTATTGAACTTCTCCATGCCATGCACCACGCGGTGGCCTACGGCCTGGATTTCATCGTAGCTCTTGATGACACCCTCTTTCGGGTCAGCGAGCACCTTGAGCACCTGGCGCACAGCCTCTTTTGCATCGGGCATATCCACCACGATAGTCTCTTTCGAACCATCGGGGCGTTTGAACTTCAAGAATGAATCGGGGAGACCGATTTTCTCGACGCCACCCTCGGCGAGCACCTCTTTATTGTCAGACTCGATGAGTTTATATTTCACGCTGCTGCTGCCGCAGTTGAGCACTAAGATTTTCATTGCAGATTTGATTTTTTATACTATACTTGTCAGTTGCCTATCAGGCCTTTGCATTCTTCTCGCCGATGGCCTGGTTGCAGGTGACGATGATGGTGTTGACGATATCGTCTACCGTAGCGCCGCGCGAAAGGTCATTGACCGGGGCGGCCAGACCCTGCAGAATCGGGCCTACGGCGCCGGCACCGGCCAGACGCTGCACGAGCTTATAGGCGATGTTGCCCACCTCGAGCGAGGGGAAGATCAGAGTGTTGGCATGTCCGGCCACCTCACTGCCGGGAGCCTTCTTCGCAGCCACCTCAGGCACGATGGCGGCATCGCTCTGCAGCTCGCCGTCGATCTTGAGGTCCGGGTCCATTGTCTTGGCAATCTCCACGGCATTGCGCACTTTGTCGACACGCTCATGGCTTGCGCTGCCCCATGTAGAGAAGCTCAGCATGGCCACAACCGGATCGAGGCCCGCGATATTACGTGTGGTCTTGGCAGTCTCGACGGCAATCTGCGCGAGTTCCTCGCTTGTGGGGTCGGGCACAACGGCGCAGTCTGCGAAAATCAGCATATGGTCCTGGCCATAGGGCACATTCTCAGGCAGCAGCATGATGAAAGCACCTGACACAACCGAGATGCCCGGTTTTGTCTTCAGCACCTGGAAAGCAGCGCGCAGCACATGCGAAGTGGGGCTCAGGGCGCCGGCCACCATGCAGTCGGCATCGCCGGCCTTGATCATAAGGCATCCGAGATAGAGCGGATTCTTCACCTGCTCCTCAGCCATCTCCATGGTGACACCCTTCTTCTTGCGGAGGTCATGGAAGAGTACAGCATACTTGTGGGTGAATTCAGTGTCCTCAGGGTTTACCACCTCAGCCTCGGCGATGTGGGTGAGGCCGAGTTTGTCGGCTTCGGCGAGAATCTCGTCGCGACGGCCTACGAATACCACATTGGCAATCTTGTCGGCCAGAATGCGGTCGGCAGCCTGGAGAGTGCGGGGTTCTTTAGATTCGGGCAACACGAGACGCTGCGGCATGGACTTGGCGGTCTGCGTGAGACGTTCAAACAATGTCATGATATTATTAAATTTAAGTTTCGGTATCTTTATAGATGTCTATATATGGCGCTCAATCCCGGTGGCGGGGGTCACGCTGCATGGCTGCTGCCCCTCAAGGGGGGAGGGCGTCAATGCAAAATTAATAATTAGAATGACACGATACACTATCTTTGGGGATTTTTCTCTTAATTTTTTATTAATTTTGCGGCATGATTCTTGTGAAGCGCCTCCATACCTTCATGCTGAAGACCTTTCTTCCGCTTTTCGCGATGACATTCTTCATCGTGCTCTTCATCGTGTTGATGCAGTTTCTGTGGAAATATATCGATGATCTGGTGGGAAAGGGTCTGGCTGTGGGTGTGCTGGGCGAACTGTTTTTCTATGCGGCCGTGTCGATGGTGCCGATGGCGCTGCCACTGGCCATACTACTCGCCAGCCTGATGACCTTCGGCAACCTTGGCGAGAAATTCGAGCTCACGGCCATGAAGGCCTCAGGCATATCGCTCATCAGGGTGATGGCGCCGCTGATAGTGACTGTGGGCATGATAGCGGTCGGGGCATTCTTTTTCCAGAACGATATATTGCCCAAGGCGCAGGTGAAGATGTGGACCCTTCTTTTCTCGATGCGTCAGAAGTCGCCCGAACTGGAGATTCCCGAAGAGGTATTCTATGACCAGATTCCGGGGTTCAATCTCTATGTGAAGCAGAAAGACCGCGTCAGCGGCATGCTGCACGATGTGATGATATACGATGTGAGCCGTGGCGGCGACAACGCCACCGTCATTACCGCCGACTCCGCCCGGCTTGCCCTGACCCCCGACATGAAATATCTCTACCTGCATATCTGGCAGGGTGAGCAATTCGAGAACCTGCGCGACCAGAACCGTCAGGCCGCCGGCGACAACACCCCCTTCCGCCGCGAGGCCTTTGCCGAGAAGGAGGTGCTGATACCCTTCGACGCCAACTTCAACCGCCTCGACGAGGGGGGTATGCGCAAGCAATATGTGGGAAAGAACATGGCTGAGCTGCAGCATTCTATGGACTCCATCTCGCATCGCATCGACTCTATCGGCGCCCGCTATGCCCCCGAGCTTAGGGCCACAGAGATGCCCTTGCTCACATCGCGCGGCGCACTGGGCACGGTGCGTCATACGGCTCCGGCCATCTCATTAGCCGGAGCTGATGCACAGGCGCAGGCCCCGCAATCCTCTTCCGCCTCATCGGGGAGCGCGTCAGCCGAAGTGGCTGATAAAGATGTTGCGCCTGCCGTAGAGCCCATGCGCATCGACACTCTGATAGCCTCACTGCCCGAAAACCGTCAGGCCGACATATATGCCAATGCCATATCAGCCGTAGAGCGGCGTCAGCAATCGCTTACATTCCGCGCGCAGATGATGGACGATGAGAAGAAATCCTACCGCCGCCACGACATAGAGCTCATAAAGAAGTTCACCCTCTCGGTGGCGTGTGTGATATTCTTCTTTATAGGCGCTCCATTAGGTGCTATTATCCGCAAGGGTGGACTCGGCACGCCGCTGGTGATATCGGTGTTGCTCTTCCTCGTATACTACATCATCGACAACACCGGCTACAAGATGGCCCGCGATGGCCGCATCGAGGTGTGGATAGGCATGTGGCTCTCGACATTCATACTTGCTCCGCTGGGCATCTATGTGACATGGTCGGCGATGAACGACTCGGTGGTGTTTGACAAAGACCGCTACCGCACCTTTATGCGCCGCCTGATAGGGGCGCGCGATGTGCGGCATGTGACTCTGAAGGAGGTGATAATCAATGAGGTCAATCCGGCGCAGGCCGTAGGGATGCTGCAGCGTCTCAGCGCGCGTGCCGCCCGAGTGCAGCGGCGCTATGAGCATCGGCAGGGTTATGTAGATTACTGGCTGCATGGCATGTCACCGGCCATCCCCGCTGCCTTGACGCGCGAGGTGGAGCAGGTGGTGGAGTATCTGCATGACTCGCGCGACCCGATGGTCATCAAGCAGCTTAATGAATTGCCCGTCATACGCCGCGCATGGGTCTATCGCCCGTCGCGCTGGAGATGGTTGGGGTGGATGATGATTATAATCTTCCCGATCGGACTGGGTGTATACATCGCCGGACGCCGCGCGCGGCGTGACCTCCTTGATGATTGCCGCCGCATTCGTCGGGTCAGCAGCCGGCTTGAACGCATCATATGCCCATGAGTCAGAGCGTTAGAGATAAACGTGAAAACTCCGAAAGTTAAATAAATGTTAAAATTGGACTAATCTGATAACTTTTGACTTCCGGGTGTTGTTATAACATCGAAAAGAAAGAAGATAGATTTTGTTCATTTTAGCAATCTTGATGGCTTGGCCATCGACATTGATAGAAAACTTGTCGTCCTCACAAGGACGTCATAAAAAGCGGCTACTCGTGATGAGCGGCCGCTTTTTGTGTGCGGTAGAGTAGTAGTGCAGGTGGGGAGGGTAAGGGGTAGAGTGAGTGGCAGATAAAATGATTAAGCGGGCGCATATCAACTGATATGCGCCCGCGGGTATTGATCTGGAGCGATAAACGGGACTCGAACCCGCGACCCTCGGCTTGGGAAGCCAATGCTCTACCAACTGAGCTATTATCGCATTTCTGATTGAGAGGCTTATGGCATGGGGCCGGCCGCTCATGGATTGATGTTGCAAATTTAATAACTTTTTCTGACATTCGCCACATATGGCGGGAATTTTTTTTCGATTTAACGCTTCGATGCATGAAAACAAAATTGTCGTAATACTTGTTATCTTATTGCTATCCGATAGCGATTGATGCGCTGCGTGATAGGATTGAGCTTATCAATTTTCTAATTCTTAATTTTAATACTATGGACATCGACCCGAAAAAGATGGCTGAAGAGCTGTCGGCAAAGGCTTCCGGAATCGGAGGCAATGTGATGGATGAGGCCAAGGATAAAGTTGGCGATGTGGTTGACAAAGTCAAAGGTCAGGCCGGTGGAATCACCGATAAACTGAAGACTCAGGCAGCCGAGGCCCTTGAGAAGGGTGCCGACAAACTCAGCGATTTCGCTGATAAGCTGAAAGGCTAATCCTCTGTTTTTTAAATCCCTTATTATGAAAAACCGCCGCCGTCTGAGAGTGTGATATCCTACACTTCAGGCGGCGGTAAATTTTTTATTGAGCCGGAGGAGAATCTTTCCGGGTGAATGTTTCCGGTAGAATCTTTCAACTCAGCAGCTTTGCAGAATCCGGATAAGGTCGGCAGCTGATTCGCAACCGTCGCATATCACTCGGTTGTCGAGCGCCACAATCGGTTCGGCATGGCTTGCGTTGCCCTTCGCCGTGTGGAGGCAGCTGCACTTCATCAGTTCCGAGGCCTCGACCACGGTGTTGGTGATCATCGGATTCGAGAGGGTTATCTCATCGATAATCTGCACGATTCTTGGTCCGGCAGCGTTGCGGGCCCCTACGCATGTATGCAGGTGTTTCGGACCGCTGATGGCCGCCGCCTCCTTAAGCAGCCCCTCGTCGAGAATGAGACCTTCGCCGGCTGCATTGAGCAGCGCCTGCAGAAATGGAGCCAGGAAATTGCCCGTCGGGGCGCAGCGGAACGTGATGCCTGTGGGGAGCGAATCACGCATGATGCGGATTTCATTCTTCACTTCAGAGGATTCGAGTATTACGGCCAGATGCTTGTTGCAACCGGCGATATCCTCCACGCATTCTATCATCGAGAGGCCCAAGGGTGTAAGCGGATTTGATATGACGCGCAGGGTGATGTTGCACCCCAGCGGAGCCAGTGCGGTGCGGATGCCGCTTATGATATCTGAATCATACATGGTATGCGGGTCTAAGGTTAAAAAAGGTGGTAAGCATCACGATATTCTGTAGGAGTGGTGTCCATCTACCGGAGATGCTCAGCGACGTGTGTCTATCCTATATAACATTGAATATAGAATGAATGGTTCAAAATGAGGGCGGAAAAATTTTATAAATATTAACAGTCGGTGGGTTTGGAACCAAGATATTTAAAAGGCTTCGTGAAAAAGTCAAGCAGTTTCGTCCGGAATGCAGAGTGGTGTGAAGTGAGGTGTGAAGAGAATGCCGGTGAGGGGGGAGTGTTAAAAATGGTTGGCGTCTCTCACAATGTGGCTTCCGCGGGTGTTATGATTTAAAACCGGCACTGGGCATTACTGTGCTTGCCCGGAGTCGGAAAGTATCAAATTATAAATAAGGAGAAAAATTATGAATGACGTATTAGATAGCGCCGAGCGCCGCGAACTTCCGGATTCAGTCTACGGTCTGCCCGAGCGCCGCGAATATCCGATGCCTGACGCCGCCCATGTGCGTGCCGCCGAGGCCTACTTCCGCTACTGTCCCGATGAACTGAAGCCGAAACTGGCGCGTGCGATTCTGAAGTTTGCGCGTGAATATGGTGTGGATGTAGAGTCGCCCACAGTGCTCTCATATGCATCCGAGTGATGCTTGAGGCAGCAGCATGTGGCGGTAGCCACGGCTGTACAGTGAGTCAGAAAATCTAATTGCCTCAGCGCTGCGACATAATGCAACGCTGAGGCAATTCTATTGAGGAGAGATGGTGATTCGTTCAGTCGCCTTCATCGGCGTCGTGAGGTGGAGCGATAGCGTTGAGATACTCCATGGCGCGGTCGAGGATAGCATCCTTGCCTTCGGCCAGTTCTTCGGCGGGGGAGTGGCATTCGAAGCCGGGTGTGGGGTCGATGCCGAATTCGGTAGGCTCGCCATCGGGTCCGTAGAGCGGCGATGCCGAGAAGCGCACGCTCCAGCCGTTGGGGAGTTCGGAGGTCCAGGGGAGTCCGCCTCCGCCTCCGGTGCGTGCGCCAATGACTGTCACGTTGGGCAGACTCTTCATCACAGCGGTGAAGGCGTTGGCGGCGCTGTAGCAGGAGCGGTTGGTGAGAAGCACCACCGGTTTGCCGAGATAGCTGATGCGGAAGGATTCGGCCGGCTTGTAGGTGAAGGGATATGGCTTGGAGAATTCATCATGGCCGGGGCCGGTCTTATGGCATATTGATCCACCCGGAATCTCATGGTCGATAAGTCGGCCCACGAGTATGTCAATATTTGTGAGCAGGCCCCCTCCGTTGTCGCGGATATCGATTATGAGCGAGTCGGTGTCGCTGAGCAGGGCCAGCACATAGTCGAGTGCCAGCTCGGAGATGCCTGAAGAGAACGACGGATAATATATGTAGCCTATATTCTCGGGCAACACGTAATATATCATGCCCGAAGTGGAGAGATAGTTGAAGTGCAGGTAGTCCTCCTGAATGGTGCGAAGGTCGAAATCCTGCGGATAGTCGGTCCACCATTTGCGGTAGTAGCTTGTGGTGAAGCGCGATGTGAGGTTGACGTGGCCATCCTTCAATTCGTCGAGCATGGCGGCGCAGATCATGAAGAGTTCGAATTCGGTGGTCTCATCTGTAATCTGGGCTCGATAGCGTTTGCTCACCTCATTCCAGTCGATCCCCTTCTCCTCGAGGAAGCAGTAGCGGGTGTCGATAATCTCTGTGAGTGCGTCGAAGTTTCCGAGGTGGTCGTCGGGATAAGATATGTCGTCAGAACAGGCCGGGGCGATTACGGCCAGTATCGCGAGCACAGCTGGAAACAGCAGTGAGGCTGCATGGCGGTATATGTAGTTATTGAAAAGAGTCATCATAAAGGGTAGGATGAATAGGGTGGACTCCCGGGTGGTATATAGTCACACCGGTGAGGGATAGAATCGCAAAGGAGGAGGCGCGCACGGCTTACGGCCGGATCTGTATCGAGCGGCGTTTCATGCCCAGGCCCCCCGGAATGACACCTATTGTGAAAGAGTTGCTGAGGGTGCGCTGCACAAGATTGTTGGCCTGTGTGCGCTGAAAGTGATAGCGGTAACCCACCTCCATGGCTGTGCGGCCGAAATCGAGGCGGATTGTGAGGTGCATGTCGAGTTTGCGGTGATTGCCGGGCCAGCCGCAGTGCACAAGCCCCGAGTGGTTGCCCACCAGCATCTCATAATAAGTCTCGCCGTAGCCCGGCATGTAGAAAGCTCCGAGCAGCGGAGCGCGAAGATAAATATCAGCCCTCACCGGCAATCGGCCGAAGCGGTGGGTCCAGCTCGCCGAGGCAGCTGCGCCGAGCGATGCAGCTACATTGACACTTGCCGGATTATTGCTGTTCTTCAGCAGCGCCAGCACGCCGGCGTCGAGCTCCATGCCGCCACCTACCGACACCCGGAATCCCTGCGGCAGCTGCCACCACGCGCGCATATTCCAGTCAAACTCCACATCCAGCCCCTGCATCGAAGTATTCTTGCGGGGATTGAGCAGGGTCGTGGCTCCCGATATGCGGGTGTCGAACTGCATCATGGCGCGCTCTGGAGCGAAGGGCATAGCCTTCCACCAGGCTCCGGCCACGGCATACTCTGTGCCGGCATACTCCACCGGTGCCAGATAACGCGACACCACCATTCGGCGCCCTATCTCAAGAGCATAGACGCCGGTGACGGGGCGCGGACGGAATTCAGTAGCTGCAGGAATCGCTGACCGCCTGGGGGCATCTACGGCCAGGTCATTGGCCCGGAGGCTTACAGAGATGCATAGCAGAGAGAGGAATAGTGTGAGAATCTTTTTCATCGGCATCGGCTTATGATTGTGGTTCGGCATCGGCTCCCCCCGTGTTGTCGAAATCGAAGAGATCACCCTGCACCACCACCGGATTCAGACCTTGCGACGCCTCTTCCGCCTCATCTTCAGAAGAGTCCGGAGTATCCTCCTGCGGCTCGGCCGGAGGCTCCGGGAAGCGGGTGGGCTCAAGCTCCACCACCGACTCCAGGCGGAAAGTGGTGATGCGTTTACCCTTGGCCTTGAAGCTCTTGGCTGCGATAAACTCCTCGGCATCAATCTCAAGTGCCGGGCGCACCGCATCGTTGCCGCCGAAGCGCACCTCCAGTCGCGGGAAGGGGGTGTCGGTCAGCAGCAGCAACTGCGAGCGCTCATCGCTGCCCACATAACGCTGCGGGCGTGCAGAGGGCTCGAAGCAGAAGCGTTTCAGATAGGGGTTGCCGAGTGTGGCATCGTAGAGAGCCGCTGTCCACACCTTATGCGGGTCGAACTTCTCGATGCGCAGAATATTGTCGTCGTAATGATTTGAGTCGGCATAGCTTGTGGTGTAGAACTCGCCGTCGCGTGTGATGACCAGCACGAGATCGTCACCCTGGAATACGCCGAGACTCTCGCCGCGGCCATCATAGTTCAGACGCAGCACATCGCGGTCAAACCATACCTCGCGGCCACCCAGCGTAGAACCGCCGCGCTTCTCGAGCGAGATTGACTTCACGGCATATTTGGTGACGAGATTTCCGAGCGACTCCTTCCCCTTGAGGGCGAGTTCGGCAAAGTCTACCATCAGCTCGCGGTTGCGCGGACCGCGGCCAGACTCATTCGGTTCGCCGGTGAGAGTGACCTTCACCACCTCAGCCTCACCATTCGGATTGACGGTGAGATACTCGATGCGCGAACCGGGCAATCCTTTGGTGATATCATACTCCTTCTCGCGCGTAAGGCCCGTGATTACGAAGCGCTTCTTATAGTAGTATCCACCCGAAGGGTAGCCGTTGGGACCGGGCACCGGTCGGCCGTTGCGGTAAATGACATTGTAGACAGTGCGGCGGTCATCCTTCTTGAAGAGACCTATGTGGCGCACCTTCGTGCCCTTCTTGCCGATAAACACCTTGTCCTGCACCTTTATAATCTTATAGGTGCCGTCGCGGTATATAATGAGTATATCATCGATGTCAGAGCAGTTGAACTGGAACTCGCCATCCTTCAGACCGATGCCCACGAAGTTCCCCTCGCGGTCGAAGAGGAGGCGCTTGTTGGCCTCGGCCACCTTAGTGGCCTCGATAGAGTCAAAGCCGCGTATCGTGGTGCGGCGCGGATAGCGCTCGCCATACTTCTCCTTCAGGTGGCGATACCACTTGATGGTGTACTCCACGATATGCTCCATATCATAGCCGATGCGCTCAATCTCAGCCTGGAGGCGCGAGATGCGCTCATCGGCCTTTTCGGAATTGAATTTCAGGATGCGCCCCATCTTGATTTCCCAGAGTCGCATGATGTCGTCGCGGGTCAGAGGACGGTAGAATGAGGGCTTGAAGGGCTCCATCAGTTCGTCGATACGGTCTACGGCCGCCTCCATGTCGGGGGCCGTCTCGAGCCGGCGGTCCTTATACATGCGCTCCTCGATAAATATCTTTTCGAGCGATGCGAAGAGCATTGTCTCGCGGTTCTCATCGAGTTTGATGCGCAGCTCCTCATGCAGCAGATGCCGCGTGTGGTCGACACTGAAGCGCAGCAGGTCGCTGACGGTGAGGAAGTGGGGCTTCTTGTCGACGATCACGCAGCAGCATGGCGAGATGCTCACCTCGCAATCGGTGAATGCGTAGAGAGCGTCGATGGCCTTGTCTGACGATGTGCCCGGCGCCAGATGCACGAGCACTTCGGCTGTGGCCGAGGTATTGTCGTCGACCTTGCGCACTTTGATCTTCCCCTTCTCCATCGCCTTCAGAATCGAGGCAATCAGCGTCGGGGTGGTCTTGCCAAACGGCACTTCGGTGATGGCAAGGGTCTTATTATTGATTTTTTCGATTTTGGCTCTCACCTTGACGGCGCCTCCGCGGGCACCATCGTTATATCGTGAGGCATCGAGCAGTCCGCCGGTCTGGAAGTCGGGGAGGAGTCTGAAGGGGCGCCCCTCGAGGTAATCGACCGCCGCATCAAGAATCTCATTGAAGTTGTGCGGCAGAATCTTGGCCGACAGACCCACCGCTATGCCCTCGACCCCCTGGGCAAGCAGCAGCGGGAACTTGGCCGGCAAGGCCACAGGCTCCTTTTTGCGTCCGTCGTAGGATGGAATCCATTCGGTGATGGCCGGCGAGAACATCGTCTCGAGCGCGAATTCCGAGAGACGCGCCTCGATATATCGAGGTGCCGCGGCCGAGTCGCCGGTGAGGATATTGCCCCAGTTACCCTGGGTGTCGATCAGCAGGTCCTTCTGGCCGAGCTGCACGAGCGCGTCGCCGATAGAGGCATCGCCATGCGGGTGATACTGCATGGTGTTGCCCACGATGTTGGCCACCTTAGTGAGTCGGCCGTCGTCGAGAGTCTGCATCGAATGCAATATGCGGCGCTGCACTGGTTTCAATCCATCCTCGATATGAGGCACGGCACGCTCCAGAATCACGTAAGAGGCATATTCCAGATACCAGTCGCGATACATGCCCGAGAGCACGGTGCGGTGGTCCTGCCCCGGGATGCGGTAGGCATCGGCGGGAGCAGAGGCAGCCAGCGACTCCTCCTCGGCCTGTGTGGCGGCGCTGAGTTCGGAAGCGGCTTCAGTGATGTCGGCCATGGCCGGATTGACGGCATCGGCCGTATTATCGTGGTCGAGAGGGAGTTTCTCGTCGGTGGAATCGTTTTTAAGGAAATCGTCAGACATGATGTAGGGGTCTTAAGTCAGTGCAAAAATACAAATTTTTGCTTAAAAATACAAGAAAAGTTCCCCATGACTTGACTGAACGGGAAGAAATCACTAACTTTGCATCAGCAACTGCGCACGTGGCGTAATTGGTAGCCGCGCCAGACTTAGGATCTGGTGTCTTACGACGTGGGGGTTCGAGTCCCTTCGTGCGCACCACCCGGGCGGGTCTCCTGACAGGAGGCCCGCTTTTTTATGCGTGTATTATGCGTGGTGCCGGGTGAGTGGGTCAGAGCTTCCCCTTCGCACTTCGCAGATTGCACGAAGGTGGGAGGTGGGTGCGGGGCAGGGTCTATATCCCAAAGAGGGTGGGCGGAAAGAAAAATTTGGTGCATTTCGGAATTTTCGCTAACTTTGTATGTTTAAACACATGAGGGGTCGGCGCCCCTCGACTCCGGCGGCCACTGAAGCATCCTGTCAGGTGTGGTGTGCGGGCCGCAATGGGAGGTGTCGGCATGGCGTCGGCTCCGGCAGTGCACTTGATTAATCAAAACACAGAAGAGATACTGTATATACACATGTTTAGAGACAAAACCTGCGGCGAACTGCGGCTCGCCGATGTAGGCCGGGATGTCAAACTCGCCGGCTGGGTGCAGCGTGTGCGCAAAATGGGTGGCATGACATTCATCGACCTGCGCGACCGCTATGGCATCACTCAGATAGTTTTCAATCAGGAGGTGAATCCGGAACTGTGTGACCTGGCCAATTCGCTGGGGCGCGAGTTTGTGGTGGAAATCAAGGGTAGTGTCGAGGAGCGCGCTTCGAAAAACCCGAAGCTCCCCACCGGCGACATCGAGATCTTTGCCAAGGAGATAAAGATTCTGAATAAGTCCGAAATCCCCCCCTTCACCATTGAGGATAACACTGATGGTGGCGACGATCTCCGCATGAAATACCGTTATCTCGACCTGCGCCGCCCCTGTGTGCGCAAGAATCTTGAGCTCCGCCACAAGATGGCCTTCGAGATACGCCGCTATCTCGACTCGAAGGGCTTCCTTGAGATCGAGACCCCGATCCTGGTGAAGTCTACACCGGAGGGTGCGCGCGACTTCGTGGTGCCCTCGCGCATGAATCCGGGCGAATTCTATGCCCTGCCGCAGTCGCCTCAGCTCTTCAAACAGCTGCTGATGGTGAGCGGCTACGACCGTTACTTCCAGATAGCCAAATGCTTCCGCGACGAAGACCTGCGCGCCGACCGTCAGCCGGAGTTCACGCAGATCGACTGCGAGATGAGCTTCGTGGAGCAGGAGGATGTAATCGATATGTTTGAGGGTCTTGTGAAGCATATCTTCAAATATGTGAAGGAGATTGACTTCACCGAGCCCTTCCCGCGCATGACTTGGGCTGACGCTATGCGTCTCTATGGTTCGGATAAACCCGACATCCGCTTCGGCATGCAGTTTGTGGAGCTCACCGACCTGGCTCAGGGCAAGGGCTTCAGTGTGGCCGACGACGCACAGATTGTGGTGGGTATCTGCGCCCCCGGCTGTGCATCCTACACCCGCAAGCAGCTCGACCAGCTCACCGACTTCGTGAAGCGTCCGCAGGTAGGCGCCAAGGGTATGATCTGGGTGAAGTTTGAGGAGGATGGTTCGGTAAAGAGCTCGGTAGGCAAATTCTACACCGAAGAGCAGCTCCGCGAGTGGGGCGAGCGTGCCGATGCCAAGCCCGGCGACCTGATGCTCATCCTCACCGGCGAGACCATGAAGACCCGCAAGCAGCTCTGCGAGCTGCGCCTGGAGATGGGCAACCGTCTCGGTCTGCGCGACAAGAATGTGTTTGCCCCGCTCTGGGTGATCGACTTCCCCCTCTTCGAATGGGACGACGAGACCCAGCGATACTATGCGATGCATCACCCCTTCACATCGCCCAACCCCGAAGATATACCGCTGCTGCACACCGACACCGGCAATGTGCGTGCCACAGCCTACGATATCATCGTCAATGGCACTGAGCTCGGCGGCGGCTCAATACGTATCCACGATGCCAAGCTGCAGGATGAGATGTTTGAGCTTCTCGGCTTCACTCCGGAGCGTGCGCAGGAGCAGTTCGGCTTCTTGATGAATGCCTTCAAGTTTGGTGCGCCCCCTCACGGAGGTCTGGCTCTGGGCTTCGACCGCTTCGTGTCGATTCTTGCCGGACTCGATACCATCCGCGATGTCATCGCATTCCCGAAGAATAACTCAGGCCGCGACGTGATGAATGAATCACCCTCGCCGATTGATAACTCTCAGCTCGAGGAGCTCAACCTGCGTCTCGACATAAAGGAGTGACAAATGATAAAAGTTAAGGATATAGCCAAAGCAATCGAAGACTTCGCGCCGACGGCGCTCCAGGAGTCGTACGACAACACAGGGCTGCAGGTGGGCGATCCGGAGATGCCGGTGAGCGCCGTGCTGCTGTGTCTTGACATCACCGAAGAGATTCTGAATGAGGCACGCCGCAGGCAGTGCAACATGATTGTGAGCCATCACCCGCTGCTATTCTCGGGGCTGCGCCAGATCACGGGCGCCACCCCGACCCAGCGCATCGTGGCCGAGGCCATACGCGACAATATCGCCATCTATGCCTCACACACCAATCTTGATTCGGCTTTCGAAGGTGTCAGCTACGAACTGGCTCATATCCTTGGACTTAAGAATGTGCGTCCGCTGCAACCCGTAGGCGATGACGGCCACACCGGACTCGGAGTGGTGGGCGATATCCTGCCGGCTCCGAAACTGGAGTTTCTGCGCCGTGTGAAGGAGTCGCTCAATGTGGCACATCTGAAGTACTCGGCCCAGTCGCCGCAGATAGTGGTGCGACGCGTGGCCATATGCGGCGGTTCGGGTGCGTCGCTCATAAAGGCTGCCCGCGAGGCGGGTGCCGACATATTGCTCACCGGTGATCTGAAATATCATGATTTCACCTCACACGGCTATGCGATGCTGCTGGCCGACATCGGGCATTATGAGAGCGAGCTATGCACGAAGCGAATCTTCTCGCGCATCATACGCCAGGCATTGCCCGACTGCGTGACATACTTCGCCGAGTCTGAATCAAACCCCATCGCATATATCGACTGAACGCAGCTCATGCCGCTGGCCGGGGACACACTCCATCAGTCTCTGCCACGGCGCAAGGATGCAGCATCTAAACAACTTCAAAGAAAACAAAAATTCCCTATATTATGGCTTCTGAAAAGAAAACCGAAAAAGAACGCAGCGTCGAAGAACGCCTGAAGTCGCTCTATCAGCTTCAGACGATTCTTTCGGAAATCGACCGTATCCGCACTCTTCGTGGTGAACTTCCCAATGAGGTGAAGGATCTCGAGGATGAAATCGTGCGCTATCAGACCCGCATCGAGAAGCACACCGATGAAATCACTGAGCTCCGCGCCCAGGTGAGCGAGAAGATGAAGGATATCGAGGAGCGCCGTGCCAAGATCGCGCGCTATGATGACCAGATCGACAATGTGCGCAACAACCGCGAATATGCCTTCCTTGAGAAGGAGAAGGAATTTGAGAATCTTGAGATTCAGCTCTCTGAGAAGAATATCCGCGAGGCTCTGGCTAAAATCAACCAGAAGGAGGAGGAGATTGCCAAAGCCACAACCGACCTGGCCGACAACCGCCAGAATCTCGAGGAGAAGAAGCAGGAACTCAATGAAATCGTCAGCGAGACCCGCCAGGAGGAGGAGACTCTTCGCCTCAAAGCCAAGGAATTGGAGCGCGACATCGATGAGTATACATTGGCTGCCTTCAAGCGCATTCGTGGCAACGCCCGCAATGGCCTGGGCATCGTGACAGTGCAGCGCAAGGCCTGCGGTGGCTGCTTCAACAAGATTCCGCCACAGCGTCAGCTCGAAATCAAGATGCACAAGAAGGTAATCGTGTGTGAATATTGCGGCCGAATCATGATTGACGGTGCTCTGGTCGGTGCCGAGGAGCAGGCTGCCGAACCCGCAGCAAAGCCCAAGCGCGCAAGCCGCCGCGTAGCTCCCAAGGAGTAAGCGTGTGACCGCTAAGAAGCAGAATAGCGACTTCGGTATCTCTCTGACTCCGGTCAGGATGTGATACTGGCGAACTGCATTTCATAAATAGAGAATCCCTCTGCTCGGACTTCAGTGTCCGGCAGAGGGATTCGCTTTATCTTGGATATTGTTTTATTCGTCGGCACCTTCGTAGCGCAGCTGGTCGATGCGGCGCTGAATCTCCTCTTGCTGACGCTTGAGGGCCTGGAGCTCGCGGGTGTTGCGCACGCGGTAATAGTTGTCGAGTGCATGCTTGGCGGCATCTACTGCCTCGTGCATCTGGCGCATCTCATCCTGGGTCATGTTGCCGGTCAGGTCAATCAGAGATGTCAGCGAGCGAGCATGTTTGATGACGTCGGCCACATCAAGGGACATCTCTTCAGAGGCTTCGCGGCGCTTCTCGGCGCGGCGTTTCCAGGCCATGATGTTGGCATATTGGCGTTCGACGGGTTTGGAATAGAAGTCCTGACGCTGGGCCTCGCTTTTGCCCTGCAGGTATTGGTCGGCATATTGGCGGATGGTCTCTTCTCTTGTTGTTCGCATAAGGGATACGGATAGAAGTGTTACGGATAATTTTTATGCAAAGAAAATAAATTTAGCATCCAAAAGCAATATATGCGGCTAAAAAGTGGCTGTCAGGAGCCCATTTTAATAAAATTTAGAGTTGCCGCAGCCGCGAGGGGTGGGATATATCGCCGGAATTTAGTAATTTTACAAATTAAAACTGTCAAATATTATCATACAACATATGCGCGACAACGAAGAACTCAGCGGTCTCTCGCTGCTTGGCAACCAGGGGGTGTCGTACCCCACCGATTATGCTCCCTCGATGCTGGAGACATTCGACAACAAGCATCCTGAGAATGAATATGTGGTGACATTTGATTGTCCGGAGTTCACCACTCTGTGTCCGAAGACCGGGCAGCCTGACTTCGGGCATATCTACATCAGCTACATCCCTCGCCACAAGATGGTAGAGAGCAAAAGTCTGAAGCTTTATCTCTTCTCATTCCGCAATCATGGCGACTTCCACGAGGATTGTGTGAATATCATCATGAAGGATCTCTGCCGCTTGATGGACCCGAAATATATCGAGGTTCGTGGCCTCTTCATGCCCCGTGGCGGCATAAGTATCTACCCCTTCGCCAATCATGGCGATGCCGAGCATCAGGAGCTGGTGAAGGCGCGTCGGCTGGCTGCTTTTGCCGAGCAGATCGGCAAGAAGTAAAATTGAAGTCTGATATTGCAGATCCCTTATTATCTTTATAATGCAGATTATGGAGAAAGATTCTATACTTGTGCTTTCGGGGGGAATGGATTCCACCACGATGCTGTATGAATACCGCGACCGCATAGCCCTGGCTGTGACCTTCGACTATGGGTCGAATCATAACGCCCGCGAGATTGATTGCGCACGCCGCAACTGCGAGGCGCTGGGTGTGGAGCATATCGTGATTCCGCTGCAGTTCATGGGGCAGTATTTCAAGAGCTCGCTGCTCGAAGGGGCTGATGCCATTCCTGAGGGGCACTATGCCGATGAGAATATGAAGAGCACTGTGGTGCCTTTCCGCAACGGCATAATGCTGGCTGTGGCGTGCGGCCTGGCCGAGAGCCGCGGACTGAAGCATGTGATGCTCGCCAACCATGGTGGTGACCATGCTATTTATCCTGATTGTCGTCAGGGCTTTGTCGAGGCTATGTCGGATGCAATGCGCGAGGGGACCTACGATGGCATAACCATCCTCGCCCCCTACACCTCAATCACCAAGAACGACATCGCCTGCCATGGCCGCGACCTCGGCATGGATTATGGGCTGACCTATAGCTGCTACAAGGGTGGCGAGAAACATTGCGGGCGCTGCGGCACATGTGTGGAGCGCCGCGAGGCTATGGCCGCCGCCGGCATAGCTGACCCCACGCAGTATGAGGATTGATGACAACTGTGTCGCCGGAATAGCATCATGATTGAGATATGATTCCGATATAGTTGTCATAAGAGCATTCCGGTGTTAGAGAAGATCCTGATTGAGTCGTCGGATAGGAATCTGATTGAACCGTCGGATAGTATTCTGATTTAGAGAAGATTATGTATTTTGTAAAGAAACGCCTTGAGGTCTCGGCCGCACATCGCCTCGACCTCTCATACGAGAGCAAGTGCTCATGCCTGCATGGGCATAACTGGATTATCACCGTGGAGTGCAAAGCCCGTGAGCTGAATGCGGATGGCATGGTGACCGATTTCACGCATGTGAAGCGCCAGGTGCATGATCTTCTGGATCATGCTGTGCTCAACGATGTGCTCCCTTTCAACCCCACAGCCGAGAATATAGCGCGCTGGGTGGTGGATAATGTAGAGAATGCCTATCGCTGCGAAGTGCAGGAGAGCGAGGGAAATATCGCCATATACGAGCGCGACGAGTAAATATCCGATTAACCGGGCTGATCGGCTGATTAGGATTAATCGAGCTTAATCGGGATAAATCGGGGTTAATCGGGATTTGAGAAATCATCATGACTACTGAAAAGCGATTTAAAATCAACGAGATATTCTATTCTCTTCAGGGCGAGGGGCGGCATTCGGGTGAAGCGGCTACTTTTGTCCGCTTCTCGGGCTGCAACCTGAAGTGTCCGTTTTGCGATACGCGCCATGAGGATGGTGTGGAGATGACGGTGGATGAGATACTGGCGCGTGTGGCGGGAAACCCGGCTAAACTGGTGGTGCTCACCGGCGGCGAGCCCTCTCTTTGGGCTACTCCCGAACTGATTGAGGTGCTGCATGAGGCCGGGAAGTATGTGGCTATGGAGACTAATGGCACTCATCCAATTCCGCATGGGGTGGATTGGATCACCTTCTCGCCCAAATGCGGCATGGCACACGGGGCTGATAAACTGGCAGATTTCACAGCCAATGAGATTAAGGTCGTCGATGTGGGGCAGCCGCTTGAGGCGTATTTCACTATGCACCAGCGGGCGAGCGCCACGCTGATGTATCTGCAGCCTTGCTTCGTGGCCGATGAGCGGGAGTATGCCGCTAATGTGCGCCGCACTGTCGGGCGCGTGCTGGCCGACCCACGCTGGCGCCTCTCGGCCCAGTTGCACAGATATCTGCAGATTCCCTGAGAAATCCCGCAAAATAGCGCCAATCCCGATTAATCGGGAAAAATCGCGGTTAATCGGGATTAACCGGGATTAATCGGGATTATCGGGGAAAATCGGGATTAATCGGGATTAATCAAGGGAAAATCATATTGAATCGGGGTTGCCCCCGATTTTTTTTATTCAGTCGCGAAAGCGGCTCACTACCTCAAGGATAGCTTCGCCAAATTCTTCGCATTTGCGTTTCCCTATGCCGTTGATGGCCAGAAGGTCGGTCATGGTGGCGGGCATGGCGGCGGCTATCTCCATAAGGGTGCGGTTGTAGCAGACTACGAAGGCGGGGCGTCCGTCGGCTGCCTGTGTGCGCCAGTCTACAAGTGCCTGATATAATTCAGGATTCTTCACATCGTTGCGGCTTGAGCCCGATTGATAATTTGCTGCGGGGCTGCCTGCCGGACGGCGCCCCCCTGAGAGGAAGTGGGTGACTGAGGCTTGCGATGCGGTGCTGGCTAATATGGCCCCTGTCTTGGCTTTCAGATAATCGCCGGGGTTGAATTCGTGGGTGGTGTGGTGGTCGAGCAGGCGCATCTTTGCCGCTATGGCCTCGCAGAGAGCTACGGAGGTGTCCTGTACACGGCGTTTGAGGCGCTGGTTATCGATATTGAGCGGAGTGCTCTTTACTATATCCTCAAGTGGCTTGAGTTTTTTGGCAAAGTAGGCTGCGCCGTTGCGTATCTTGGTGTTGATAGTGTCGGCCACTTCCGGGTCTGACCGATAGGGGAGCCCTTTGCGGAATACGGAGTGGAGACGGGCCACGACATCGGTCACCTCGATATGGAAAGTACGTGTAATCTGGCTGGCCTCATCTAAAAATTTAGGGAAGTCGCGGCTCAGTGTGCTGGCTGTGGCGCGTGTCCAGGCATCTGTGGCGTCATCAATCTGACGGAAGTCGAAGAGTTCGTAGAGCATCTGCGCATAATAAGACTCCTTGAAAGTGTCGAGTTCCTGATCCGACCCCTCTACGCGCGGATGCAGACTGATGAAGTTGCTGACAGCCTGGTCAGTCATTATGGCCGATGCCGGCAATGGCGAGTCGAGCACGAGCCCGTCGAGCGAACGACAGCGGGAGAGAGCCACATAGGTCTGGCCGGGCGCGAAACTGTGGGCGGCATCCACTATGGCTTTGTCGAAGGTCAGCCCCTGGCTCTTATGGATGGTTATGGCCCACGCCAGTCGGAGAGGAATCTGCTGGAAGGTGCCTTCGGGGGTCTCTTTGATTTCGCCCGAAGGGGTGAGGGTGTATTTCATCCTTTCCCACACGGCGCATCCTACCTTGATGTTTTTGCCACCGTCGCGGGGTTGCACCACCACGGACTCAGTCGTCAGCGACACTATGCGCCCAAGCATGCCATTATAATACTCGTGATTGCCCGAGATGTCATTCTTGATAAACATCACCTCGGCCCCCTCCTTCAGAGTCAACGCTGCATCGGCCGGGTAAGCCCCCTCCGGAAAATCGCCGCTTATCTTGGCTGTGAAGGTGAGAGGGGGCGTCTGCAGGGCGGCAAGACGCGACTGATTGATGGAGTTGGCGCGGTAGTTGTGGGTGGTGAGGCGGATGTATTGGCTCTCGTCACCCTCGATGAGGGCCTGGTTGGCCCGGCGGTTGAGGCGTTGCAGGGTCTCCTGGTCGGCCCGGTTGTCGCGTATGCGGTTAAGGATATCTATGAATGCCTCGTCATTCTGGCGGAAGACCTTGGTGAGCTCCACCATCAGGAATCCGGCCTCCTTCAGAGCGTGGCTCTCGAAGAAGTAGGGTGATGCGTAGTAATCCTTGAGATATTGCCATTCATCATCCTGCGCGACGGGTGCGAGCTGTCGCAGGTCGCCGATAAGCAGCAGCTGGACCCCGCCGAAGGGTTTGAGAGGATTGCGGAGGCGTCGCAGCACGCTATCCATGGCGTCGAGCACATCGGGGCGCACCATGGAGATCTCATCGATGATGATTAGGTCGAGGGTGCGGATGAGGCGCAGTTTGTCGCGTGAGAAGCGCTGATAGCGTTCGCGCTCGTTGTCGGTAGAGGCGTATCCGCGCCCGGGCAGGAAGGGGGCGAAACTGAGCTGGAAGAAAGAGTGGATGGTGACACCCCCGGCATTTATTGCCGCCACCCCGGTGGGCGCGAGCACCACATGCCGCTTGGCCGTAGACTCACTCAGTGAGTGCAGGAAGGTGGTCTTGCCGGTGCCTGCCTTTCCGGTGAGAAAGAGGTTGACGCCGGTGTGTTCGATTATGTCGCGGGCCCCTTCAAGGGGCGATGTGGTGTGGTCAGTCTGCATGGGTAGGGGCGGGTTATGTCGTGAATTGCAAATATATAAATAAATTTTAAGATTAGCAAACCTATGCGGATGCCATGCCTACTGTGGCAGATAGGGTAGGAACGCGCCGATATGGATGCGTATGTGAGTCCAGCCATGGTTATAGATTGGCGATAGGGGCGAGGTGAAAAATCGGTGGTTTTGACTGAAAAATATGTTGTAGAGCAAACTTTTGGGGTCTCTGGCATGTTTTATTATCGAAATCCGGCGGATAAAGCCCGGTTATTTTGATAAAGGATCCAGATTCGCTATAACATTTTATCCAGTGGTTTTTGCTTCTTCGCTCACTGCCCCGCGGCATAATATTATTGGCGGCGAGAGAGGGGAGACATAGAAGAAAAAGGCTTAACTAAATAATTCTCTAATTCTTAATCTTAGATGTTATGAAAAAGATATTGATGACACTTATGCTGGTGCTCGCATTCGGAGCATTCTCGGCAAATGCAGATAAATTCGTACACGATGGCAGCGTGCTCCCCGCCGGAGCGCAGGCAGTGCTGAAACAGAACTTCCGCTCTGATGTGAGTGTGGTGAAGGTAGAGAAGGATTTCGGCAAGGTGAGCGAATATGATGTGGTGCTTACCGATGGCACCGAGGTGACCTTTGATGCCAAGGGTAACTGGAAGGATGTGGAGGTGGCTCCCTACAGTAATGTTCCGGCCGGGTTTATCCTGCGACCGATCCGCAACTTCCTTGACGAAAACTACAACGGCATGCCGGTAGTAGGCATTGAGAAGGATGCCAAAAACATCGAGGTCACCCTGGCGAGCGGTGTTGAGATTAAATTTGACAAGGCCGGAAGATTCCTGAAATATGAAGACTGACCGCAGCCATCCGGAGGCGGTAAAGCCGCAAAGACGGGATAGCCCTGTGAGGCATCCTTCTGAAATATCCAATGAATAAGTATCTCTCAAAAATTAGTTTATATTTAAAAAAATTATGGAGCTATGATTCTTTTTGGTCTTTTTTGGCGCTTTTCGCCGTCTTCGTCAGTCGCTTAGCTCGCTAAGCTCCTTCCTCAGCCGACGAAAATCACTCAAAAAATCCTCAAAAATAATGCATAGCTAATTTTTGAGAGATACTTAAAATTCTGCGTCCGCATTTTGCCGGATGCGGGATTTTTTTTAATTTTGGGGTGATAATTATGAAAGATAGAGCATTAATGTATGGGACGTAAAGCCAAACCATTGCAGGAGCAGGTGGAGCTGCTCAGACGCCGCGGCATGCAGGTGGATGATCCGGAGCGTGCCCGCGAGATTCTGCTCGAGATCGGGTGGTACAGGATGAGTTTCTACTGGTTTCCGTTTGAGACCCGTTATCCCGACATGGGGGCGAGTCATCATCAGTTTCATCCGGGTGTGACGTTTCATGACGCGCTGCTGCTGTATGCGTTTGATTTCAATCTTCGGCATATGCTCATGAAGCCGCTTGAGAGGATAGAGACAGCCTTCCGCACGTTTCTTATCTATCAGGTGTCGACACGCTATCCTGATTCTCCGGCATGGTTTGCCGACCGCAATGTGGTGAGCGCGGCGCAGGCTAAGTCGTTTGAGCGGGTGATATATACCCCCTTGCGGCGTCAGAATGCCGACATCCAGCTTCATCACAAGCGTTTTCCGCGCGATAAGTTTGCTCCGGCCTGGAAGACACTTGAGTTTATGACGCTTGGCACAATGTGCAATCTCTATGCCGCGCTCAACAGCTCTAACTTGCGGCTCGATGTGGCGCGTCATTTCGGTGTGCATCAGGAGAGTGTGTTCAGCAATTATCTTGATGTGATACGCGGGCTGCGCAATATCTGCGCGCATGGCAATGTGCTCTATTCCTACCGGCCTCCGATAATGCGGCGTGGTCCGGCGCTTGGTGGTACGCAGGTGCCCGCTCAGAATCTGCGTGGAGCGCTGAGTGTGGTTGAGCATTTTCTGAAGATTATCTCCAGCAGATTGCTCGATGAGTTCAGACGCGACCTGCAGGGCCTGCTCGATGAGTTTGGCGTCAGCGGGCCTACGCGGCATGTGCTGGCGCGTGTGGCCGGCTTCAAGGCCTGCGCGGTGAAGAAATAGTACCTCGACGTGCTCATTTGACCATCGCAGCCATTAGGATATAAGATATCCGGCCAAGTCTGAAGCTTCAGACTTGGCCGGATTAATTTTTTCAGATGGGGATAGGACCCCGTGAATATTGTGGATCGGATTAGAAAGTCACACCCTCGATGTTGTGGAAGGGGAGCCAACCGGCCACAGCGTTGTAGGCCTCCATGATTTCGTCGTACTCAGCCTTTGCTGCTGTGTAGGCGTCGAGGTCATCGTAGTATTTGTCCCACTCTTCGTCAGAAGCATCCTCGGCGGGTTCGGCGGGCACTACGGGTTCCTCTACATCAGGCTTGGCGGGAGTGTAGGCATCTTTGGCAGCGGCCGGCACACGCAGCACACCATCGTGGGCATACTTGCCGAATGCATCTTCGGGGCAAGTGGGGGGCACGGTGGCCAGTGAGTTGATGAGAAGCAGATTGTCGGTGAAGGTGACAGCCTCCGAGCCGATAGACTCTACAGATGCGGGGAATGTGATGACATCGAGCGACTGGCAATAGTAGAATGCGCGGTCGTCGATGGTGGTAGTGCCGTCGGCCACAGTGAATGTGCCTGCAGCAGCGCGGGGCACGCTTACGAGAGTCTCGAGATTGTCGGTGTAGACTGCGCCGTTGATTGAGCTGTAGCCACGGAATCCGTTCTCAAGCTCAATCTTGGTGAGCGAGTGGCCGCGTTCAAACTGAGCGCGCAGGTAAGCTGCGTCGGCAGCCACATAGTTGTCGTTCTTGACCATGGCCACTGCAGTCGAGGGGAGTGTGAGCGAGGTCACGTTGTCGGAGATGCCGTCGACATAGAGGTCGAGGCAGTACACCTTGAAGTCATTGCCGTTATAGCTTACAGAAGCGGGCACCACTACATCGGCTGCAGAGCCTTCGATGCGTTTCACAATAGCGATATACCCCTGGGTGGCGTGGCTGGCCAGAGAGTACACGATCTCCTGGTTGTTGGCATAGGAGGCACGGAAGTTTGAACCATCGGCCTTGATGTCGGTCAGCGCCGGGGCGTTGAGGGTGACATCATCAGCTACCGGGGCTACTGTCTGAACGGGATCGTTCGGCACTGGACGTTGTTCTTCATCATCCGAGCAGGCGCCCAAGAACAGCAGCGCGGCTACGGGGAATAATGCAATTTTTTTCATTCGGCTGAAATATGTGTTGGTTATTGATTCTTTGTTTGGTCGGATATAGGTTACTTGTAGAGGGAGGCGGGAGAGTCGCCGGGGGTAACTGTGGCGGCTCCCGTCGGGTCTATCTCCCTTCGGAGCGGGAGCGCTTCTCCCGCTTCCAAAGGGCCTCACGGGTGTGACGACACCCTCATGAGTCAGACGTTTTGCAAATTTAAACATTTTTTTGAAACCATCAGCATAATCAATGTAAATTTCGTAAAAATTAGCGTGAAAAAACAGCCCGCCCCCTTGGCGGGGGGCGGGTGCCCAACAAATTATAGTAAATCAGTATGAGTAGAACAGTTTTCGGCTAAGGCCTCATGCTATGGCTGCGACTCCGATGCAGGTGAGCACGATGCTGATAATCCAGAGCACGAGCCAGATGATGCGGCTGCCACGGGTGAGGGGGAAGCGTGACTCCCAGTTGAATATGCTGCGCAGCAGAAACCATGCCGGAATGAGCAGCAGGCAGAGCGAGCTTATGAGCAGCATAAGCATGATGCCGAAGTTGGCGTGGGCAGGCACGACGGCCCAGAATTGCGCCAGCATGGGCATGGCTGATGTGCCGGCAAAGAGTTCGGCTATGGCCACGACGATGAAGACTATCAGGGCCACGATGAGGGCTATGATGAGCGGCACCCCGATCACTATGGCCAGGAATGCGAAGAAGCCTTTGACTATGGCCAGTATGATGCGCGAGAGATTGGTCCAGAAGCCGGAGGCTGATTCGGAGGGTGCGGGGCGGCCGTCGGGCTGCGTGTAGTGCTTGTTGACGGCTTCGGCCACATCGGCCATCGAGGTCTCGCGCCCGTAGAGCTCCATAAACTGCAGGGGGGTCTGCGCCTCAGGCACCGCTATCCAGAAGCATGCGTAGATGATGGGCACAAGCCAGCCCGACACGAGGGCCCCGAGCGGGAAGATGAGAGTCAGAAAGAAGGCGGCCACTGTGAGGATGCGCACCGTGTTGACCGACATGTGGTTGTAGGCCGCGATGCCTGAGCATACGCCGGCAATCATCTTGTTGCGCGGGTCGCGGTATAGCTTGTGGTCGATGCGCGGGGGCACGGGGGCATCGCAGTTGAAGTCGGGAGGGGTTGTGGCCGAGGTGGCTTCGGCTGAATTGGCCGAGGCGTGGCGGTCGCTGCCGCTGGCCGGGGCTGTCTGGGCGCCCGATTCGCGGGTGATGTCGATCTCGATTGCCTCTTCTTCATCGGCGGCCGCGGCATCGAAGTCGTGGGGATCGCCGATTACGGCAATCTCGCGCTGGATGTCGGCCAGTGTGACGATGCGTCCTTCGGCTACGTTCTCGAGCAGCAGCTCGGCGATGCGCGCCTCGATGTCGCTCACCATATCGTCGTCGTCATCGTGATAGAGCGCGTGGAGTGTGTCGAGGTATTGCGAGAGAAGCTGGTAGGCGTCCTCATCAAGAGTGAAGGGTACGCCTCCTATGTTGACGTTTACTATCTTTTTCATAATTCGGTTGTAGGGTTGAGGGGTAGGGAATCCGGGTTACTCTTTCTCAATCGATATTGCTGACGCGGCGGGCTCCGGTGTGGAGTCGGCCGGAGGCAGAATGTGGGCCGGCGTGTCAGGCAGGAAGCATGCTATAGACTGGGCAATCTGCATCCATTCGGAGCGCATCACCTCGAGCAGTGCCATCCCTGAGGGGGTCATCATGTAGTATTTGCGTGGCGGGCCCATGCGTGATTCCTCCCATTCGTAGGTGAGATAACCCTCTTTTCGCAGGCGGTTGAGCAGAGCGTAGAGTGTGCCCTCCACCACAATCAGCCGAGCCTCTTTGAGCCGGTTGAGGATATCCGAGGGGTATGCCCTTTCGCGGCTCAGCAGCAGCAGGACACAGAACTCCAGGATACCTTTGCGCATCTGTGTGCGGATGTTTTCTTCATTCATGGATAAAATAGGATAAAGCGTTGCGTTTTTTCTGTTTTGGCGGCGAGGTTATTTCCTTACCACGCTGCAAAGTTAGGAATAATTTTAGTACTATGCAATACTTAGTACTAATTTTTTTTGAAAAAATATGCCGGGGTCCTTTTTGCGGGACTCCGGCATGTGCGGTAATGTGGGGTTGAGAGATTTGCAGGTGGGTTAGAGATTGTAGGTGAAGGCCAGCGAGACGCGATTTTCGCGACAGCTGATGTCGGGGGTGTTGAGGATGTTGGTCATGCCGATGGCCCAGTCGGCTGAGATGAGCAGAGGCCCGACGGGGACTCCGATGCCGAATTTCCAGGCGAGGTCGACACGGTGCTCGAAGCCGTTGAAGAGGGCCAGATCGGGGTCGTTGTCAAAATCGGGATATCCATATTTTATTTTTCCGGCGAATGCCCAGCTGAATTCAGGACCGGTGTAGACACACATTGAGAATTTGGATGAGAAGTCAAACATATAGCCGGCCGTCAGCGGTATGCGCAGACCGAGTTTGTAGAGCGAGGGATTATCCATCGTGTAGCCGCCAGCCACATCACCGACCACGAGATCGTCGAAGGCGTATGAGTCGTAGAAGAGCGACACTCCGGGCTGGATGAAGAAGCCTTGTGTGAGATAGAGTGTGGAGACACCTCCGAGCGTGGCACCCACGCCGGGGCGGAACATTTTGTATGACACTACGTCGTTGCTCCATTTGCCGGGGATGTTGACATCTATGGCGGCGCGGATGCCCCATTCAGGTGTGACGGCGTGGGCGGCGGTAGTGCAGGTGGCAGCGGCAATCGCGGCGCCCAGCAGCGGCAAAAGATGTGGATGTTTCATATGGATAGGGTTTATGGGTAAGCGGTTGTTGACAATGGAGAGAGGGCGGGGCAGTGGGCCGGATGGTGGAGAGGGGTTCAGAACATGTCGAAAGTGGTGGAGGTGACCTGAAACTCCGTGCGGCGGTTGATCTGGTCGGCCACTTCCTGCTCCTCTTCGGGGAGGCTTTCGATGAACTCTTCGGTCAGTTCGGTGCCCTCTTCGAATTGCGGAAACTCCTTGTTGATGCGTTTGGTGACGCGCTTCGGCTGGGTCTCGCCATAACCTTTCCAGCTGAGGCGTCGCGGGTCGACGCCGTCGGCTATGAGGTAGTCGACCACGCTTTTGGCACGCCGGTCGGAGAGGCGTTCGTTGTAGGCGTCAGAGCCGTGGCGGTCGGTGTGGCTCGACATCTCGATGGTGACATTGGGATTGTCGGCCATCATGCGCGCCATCTCATCGAGTGCTTCCTTCGACTCGGGGCGGAGTGTGGCCTTGTCGAAATCATAGAAGATATTCTCCACGACCTGCGGCTTGTTGATGGCGGCCAGCACGAAGTCTACGCCATAGTCGGCATCCTCCTCTTCGGTGTCGGATTCAAATTCCTGCTTCACATTCAGGTAGCCCGGCGCACCGGCCAGCATCACATATTTCACCCCTCGTTCGAGCTTGAATTTGAATGAGCCGTCGTCGCGCGCCACCTCCTTCTGGTTGCTGCCGTCGTCGCCCACGATGCGGATTATGGCATTGGCCACAGGTTCATCGTCCTTGTCGACGACCCAGCCGGAGATGGTGATCTTCAGCTCGGGGAGCTCGAATGAGTAGATATGGTCGTAGCCCTTGGCATCGCCACGGTTGGAGGAGAGGAAGCCGCTCTCACCCTCGCCGAAGGTAATGCCGAAGTCGTCGCCCGAAGAGTTCATCGGGAGGCCGAGATTCTCGACGCTCCAGAAATCGCGTGTGGAGTTCTGGCGCGCCACGAAGAGGTCGAGGCCCCCGAAGCCCGGATGGCCGTCAGACGAGAAATACATCACCGAGTCAGAACGCATGTAGGGAAACATCTCATCGCCCGGCGTATTGATCTGCGGGCCGAGATTCTCAAGGCTGCCGGCGCGGTCAAGCAGATTGATGCGCCAGATATCCTTGCCGCCGTAGCCACCGGGCATGTCGGATGAGAAGTAGAGGAATCGGCCGTCGGGCGACACTGCCGGATGCCCCATGGCCGAGAGTGTATCGGGTATAATCTCGAACTTCACCGGCGCGCTCCATGTGGCGTCAGAGCGCTTCGAGGTGTAGATTTCGACGCTGGTGTTGGCATCGGGTGCGCGGCGTGCCATGGTCAGGTACATCGTCTGCCCGTCGGGCGAGAAGCATACTATCCCCTCATCCATCTCAGAATTCAGTTCACCCTCTACAGGCTCCGGACGCTGCCATTCGCCGCGTTCATTCTTCTTGCTCACCCATATGTCGCTCTTCTTCATGCCGGTGATTTCGGAGCGGTTCTCACCGGTGACCTTCTCGTTGGTGGTGGTGAAGTATAGCTGGTCGAGGCTCTTGTCGAGATACATCGGCGCGAAGTCTGCTCGGCGTGAGTTGAATATCTTGGCATTCTTCACCACATAGCGGCTCTTCTTCTCCTTCTTGGCCGCTTCGGCACGCATCGAGCCCTTCAGACCCTCCTTGGCCAGCAGATTGTCGGGCTGCCACTCAAGAAATGTGCGGTAGGCCTGTATGGCCTGCGGATATTTCCCTTCGGCCTGAAGCGAGCGCCCGAGCCAGTAGAAGGCCATAGAGTCGGGATACTCATAGCGGATGGCATTCTGATAGGAGGCCGATGCGCGGGCATTCTGGTTGAGCTTGCGGTAGCAGGTGGCCATCTTGTAGGCCACTTCACCGCGCAGCGGGCGCTCCTCACGCTTGGTGAGGCGGTTGTAGATCTTGCGGTAGGTCTTGCTGGCATCGTTGTATTCGCCACGTTCGAGCTGCTCGTCGGCATCAGATAGCTTGACGCTTTTGCAGCCCGTGGCCCCGATGGCGAGCAGAATCATTATGTAGAGAATGAGTCGTTTCATAAAGGTAGCACTCAAATTTAGAGGGGGAGAGAGCGGAGGAAAGGGGTAGAGGTCAAAGGGGGTGGCCGCCTGAATAAAAGCAGATGGCCACCTGAATAATTAACGCCACGCGGGCTGCTAAATTGTAGCGGAGACACTCTTTTGACCTGCTACACAATCATCACCGCATATGTAGCGTTAATTCAATAATAAGTATCTCTCAAAAATTAGCTAATTTTGAGAGATACTTACAACATGCCTGATTATTATAGCCAGATACCAATGTCAAAGATCATACCCTTCCTGAAGGCCCTGCGGCTCAATAACGACCGCGAGTGGTTTGCCGCCCACAAAGCGGAATATCTCGATGTGAAAGCTGAAGTCGAGGAGCTGGCCATGCGCCTGATATCGCTTGTGGCCGAAGTCGAACCGTCGGCCGCCGCGATGCGCGTCAGCGATGTGACTTACCGCATATACCGCGACACGCGCTTCTCGGCCGACAAATCACCCTACAAGACCCACATCGGCATATTCATCAATCCACCCTTCGGCAAGAAATCATGGCGCAACGGCTACTACTTTCATCTTGAACCGGGCAACTGTTTCGTGTGTGGCGGCAATATGCCTGCTCCGGGCCCATTGATGCGTGCCATGCGGCAGAGTGTCTACGACAATATCGAGGAATACATCGACATCGTAGAGTCGGCCGAGTTCAAAGCCTTTTTCCCCACCGTAGGGATGGACCGCCTGAAGATGGCCCCAAAAGGATTCCCCAAAGACTGGGAGCACATCGACTATCTGAAAGTGAAAGATTTCGGCACCCTAATGCCTGTGGCCGACAATTACCTCACCTCCACCGGCCTCGCCGAGCGCCTGCGCCCCGCCATAGCCCAGATGAAGCGCCTCAACGACTTCATCAACTACGCCATCGACGACTACGAAGGCCGCCTCTGACCGCTCGCCGACCCCCTCCGCCGTTAAGTTAAGGTGCTCCTTGTACGTAGCGCAATTTAGTAGATCGGAAAGGAATTTAAGGGTTCGGATCTCTTCGCTTGTCGCTGCATGACTGCGCCGCGGATGGGCGGGATTAACGCGGGGCTTATCGGTGTAATGCGCTGGGTTGCACGCAGATGGGGACGGATGCATCTCGGCGCTATGCGTCTTGATGAGCGCGGGTGGTTGCGCATTCCCCCTTGGCGGAAGATGCGGCGCGATAAGTATGACTGGGTTGAGCTATGAGGAAATTCTGCGGTCAGTCTTGCGGACTTAAAGACATGCGCGGCACCTATGCCGGAAATATGGTCGTTGACCTTGTGCGAAGTTAATAAATTTCCGGCAGATAACCAACATCGTAAATGCTATCCGACCATTTATGTTCATACTAATTTCAGTTCAAAAGCTTCGTCGTATGGGATGTGGCTATGCGCTATGGAGCTTTGTTGCCAACCGTTTTCCTGATGGCTCGCTTCTATTATCGCTGAGACGGAAAGAGGTTTCAATTTCCCAATAACATAGTCTATGGATTCCTTTTCAGATTCAGAAAGAGTCTCGCAATCTTGATTGGAATTGCATGTAAGCAATGTGCTGACCATATCGTGAGCTTCAATCAGTCGCTTATCAAGTTCGGGAGTATTGTCATAGATTGTGGCGTAATGGTCGGGAACCGGGCCGAAATTCAATGCACGATATTGAAGGCCGCTGATTGATTGACCTGTCTTGCGGTAGTGATTGAAATCGGAATAAAACATCAGCTTGTTCAATTTCATCGGGAATACCTCTCCATGCTTCATCACGATGTAGCGAACCATGTCAAACAGTTTAGGGACGCTTTTCCCTCCATAACCATTGAATATGCTTCGGCTATCATCATTGAAGATAACTCGGTGAAGCGCGGTGTATTCATCATCCTTCATATCGCTCATGTTGATTGAAGTAAGAATGCGCTTATATTCTGCCGGCTGAAAAGTGTCCTTGCATCCTTTCAGCAATCCCAACAACACATTCTTATCGCGTATAGCCGCAATCATTTTACCGTTAGATTCCGAAGGGACCTCTCCATTCTCGTATTTGGCATATTGATTTGTTCCAAATCCAAGAATTCTTGAAATTTGGGAATAATTCAAACCATAGATGGTTCTGATTTCCTTAATCTCATCAGGAAATGGGATGCCATGTCGGGTACGATATTGAGAGTAAAGGTCGTTGAATTGTAATGTATCCTGCTCTGTCGTTGTGAATTGTTCACCGGTATCCTCACAAATATAGTACCGGACGTGAACGCGGAATTTTTCCTTGCGGAACTCCTTCACTTCTGTTGTGCTTACCTCCTTGACCTTTCCTCCGGTCAATGGGCTTTTCATATCTACATACTTCTCCATAGCCTATTTCTTTTTGAAAGGATAGTTAAGGGGATGCTCTGCCTCATGAAACGAGATACAGATAGTTTTGCTTCCCGGCGCACCCATAGATATTTTTATATACAGCTCCGTACCGTCGTAATCTTTGCCGAAGACCCACATTTCACCGAACGACGCCTGGTCAACAATTGAGTGAGAATAATCTTCCTTCTCGATTTTCTTGATAATCTCTTCACGCGCCACAGGAGTTATTCCTAACGCACGAAGTGCCTCCTCATTCTTATCCCGATGAAGAAAGATTATTCCCCAAATGCTGAATTTGGGTTTGAACTCGCGGAGAAACGCCTCCACTTCTTGTTCGTTATTGGCTGTAATCATAATATCTTGGATTTATAGTGCAAATATACACTATATAATTTAATATTCCAAATTAATAACACCTTAAAGTGTGAGTTAGTTCTATTCTTCCTTGTCATATCAGCAGGCTGGGTCTGACAATGTGAAAAATTCTGCGTTCCGTTGTTTTACCAAAAAATGTGGTAAACCGCAACTTTTAGTAATACAATAGAGCTCATACTCAATCTTCATTACCCAACATTGCAGTTTCCTTCAATTTTTAGTCGTGCTATTAAGGATTCTCGGCTTTTACGTGAGTATTAAAAAAATTGTAGAATTCTACGTAAATAGGTAATATGCTCATTTCTTGGAATGTAAAGAGCTGATTTATTCATGAACCTTTGGCAAATTCAGAAATATGCCGTAACTTTATGAATAATTGCAGCTATGAAAATTCAATATTGCTCTGACCTGCACTGGAGTTGTATTAGAATCTCCAGATGATGAATGCTAAAGACACGGTGATTGAGGGCAAGAATCTCGTCCGTTGATGAAATGGTGGTTCAGTTGTGAATGAAGGCACCACCCACCTCGTCAGCAATCCTCTCCGCTACGTCTTCGCCGGCGAACACGCCACCTTCAACGACTCCGCCGTCATCAAAATCTGACAGGCTCTGCTGCGTGTTACTACACCGACGATGTTACACTTTGTCGAAATCCAACGGCAGGAGGTTATCGCCGTTGAAACGGTCGAAATCTGATTGGAAGAGTCGGTCCTGGATGACGCGGTATTTCTCAAACTCGGTTTCAGCGTGTTCCTTGGCTTGCTCGGCGGTGACGTGTCCGGCATCCGAAAGAATAGTGCGGTCTGTAAGGTCAAGGAATTTATCAATACGCTTTGCCCAGTCCTCCATAGTCATGGGGATATGTCGTTTCGCCATATCCTCAGCCAAATCAAGGAACGAGTTGACAATCCGTCCCATATCCTCTAATTCGGATTCCTTGAGATAATTCTTGGCGATGCTGACATCCGGCTTCAGGATTTTACCGTCAGGAGCATTCTCCCAAGTGGTCAGTCCCATGTGTTCTTTCTCGGCATTGGCCCGGTCAATAATCAGTTCGGCGGCAGTGTGGCCATGCACGGCATAGTGCATTTTATTTTGCACTTTCTTAAAGAAGGCGCGTGTAGTCGGCGCATCGTGGTTATAGTCAATACTTGTGGCATAAATATCAGTGAGTTTCTGGTAAAAGCGCCGTTCACTGAGCCGGATTTCCCGAATCTCAGCCAACAAGTGCTCAAAATAATCCTCACCGATAAACGAACCGTTTTCCATCCGCTTTCTGTCAATCACATATCCGCGAATCGCAAACTGTCGCAATACAAACGTACACCACTGCCGGAATTGCGTGGCCCGAGTACTGTTCACGCGATAACCCACAGAAATAATGGCATCGAGATTATAGAATTTTGTCAAGTAATTCTTGCCATCGGAGGCAGTTGCCGAGTATTTCTCGGTAACTGAATCTTCTTGTAGTTCACCGGATTTGAAGATATTTTTAAGATGAAGCCCTATATTGTCCGTGGAACAATCAAACAACTGCGCCATAGCCTTCTGCGTGCACCAGATAGTCTCATCGCGGTACACAACCTGCACTCCGTCCTCCTTTCCTTCAATCTGGAAAATTAGAAACTCAGCGGTACTATTCCGTATCTCAAACTTCTTCGCCATAGTTATCTATATTATCGTTTTTTATTGCCACTTTAATAACGTTGTCGCGGCGGTTTTCAAACAGGTCGTAGGCTTCCGCAATCTGAGAGAATGGGAAGGTATGGGTGATAAGGGGAGTTGTATCTATCTTCCCTTCGGATATAAGTCTCAGAATTTCTTCACAGTCGCAACCATCCACGCCTCCGGTCTTGAACGTCAGATTCTTGCCATACATTTCCGGCAATGGCAATACCTGCGGTTTATCATAAAGAGCCACAACCGTAACAATCGCATTCGGTCGAGCCGCCTGCCAAGCCAATTGGAATGAGTCGTTCGCTCCGGCAACCTCAATTACGCGGTCAGCACCGCCATGTTCAGAAAGTTGGAATGTTTTCTCCAGACAATCCTCCGGCGAAATGACAATCACATCTGGATAATGTCTCTTGACAAACTCCTGACGTACCACATCCTTCTCGCAGACAATAATCCGTTTCGGATTATAAAGACGGATACACTGCAAAGTGCAAAGTCCGGTCGGTCCGGCACCGATGATTAGCACCGTATCCTCTTGGCTAATCTCCGAAATTTTAGCTGCCCAATATCCGGTAGCAAGAATATCACCGACAAACAGAGCCTGCTCATCGCTAACGTTATCAGGAATCTTCGTCAGTCCATTATCAGCAAACGGCACACGTACCAACTCCGTCTGACCACCGTCGATGCGGCAACCAAGTGCCCAGCCACCATTCGGATCTGTGCAATTGTTGACCCATCCATGCCGACAGAAGAAACACTCACCGCAGAACGTCTCTACATTCACCGCCACACGGTCGCCCGGCCTCACTTTAGTGACCGCTTCACCAACACTCTCCACCACGCCGACCATCTCATGCCCGACAGTAACGCCCGGCACAGCCCTCGGCACGCTCCCATGCTTGATATGCAAATCACTCGTGCAAATACTGCTCAGAGTAACCTTCACCATAGCATCCGTAGGGGCGGAAATTACTGGCTTCGCCTTCTCCGTCACCTCAAACCGACCTCTCTCAATGTATGTCAATGCTTTCATCATTTTTTAATTTTATTAAGTTGCAAATCAAGCAATATTGGATTGCTCGGTGCTGACAATGGAGATAATATCTCAGATTTCATCACATATGGCATCAATGACACGCTGACAAGAAAGTAATCAAGTCGCGAGCCTTGATTATTTGCACGATAATCAATACCGTGCGTCGTGTCGAAATAGGTAAATCCTCTTTCTTCGGGATGTAATCTGCGGAATGTGTCAACCAATTTGCACTCAGAAAGCAATCGGTTGAAATCGTCTCTTTCCCATTGGTAATAGCAGCCTGTATTACGGATACAGGAGGAATAGAACGAATCCAAATCAGTGTGGACGATATTCAAATCGCCGCAGATAATCACAGGTTTAGTCTGCTTCTTGACAAACTCAACAATCCATTTATCCCACGTCTTACGCCACTCAACATACCCCGGCACCTTTAGATTGGAGTAAGGTACATAAGCATTGACGAGTACAAACTCATCAAACTCCAAAATTAGATGATGCGAATCTGACTCTATAAACTTTCCCTCAAGGCCGAAACGCACATAAGTAGCGACTCCACTCCATCGGTCACCACAATCCACATAGACCTTATAGCCATCAAAATCCGGAACTATGTCAGTCCTCGTCTTTTGCAAGCATATGACATCAGGTTGATGCTCCAGCATCAACCTCTCAATATCCTTCAAACGAACCTTAATCCCGGCTACATTCCAACTGATTATCTTCATCGTGAATATGTAAATTTAATAATGATTCTACAATTCTTTGTTCCTCACTATGTCCGATGGTTGACAGCCGGAGCAATGGCAATCCATAGATTTCGAGAATGTGGTCTTTCAGCCTATCGCGTTGAAATTGCTCCGTCTTTTCATTGTGGAAACTAAAGCCATCGGTTTCAATAGCCAGCAATGGTTGT
>OFFN01000169.1_pt1 | contig 68321 bp, 61 predicted proteins | sample 1521381 | NCBI WGS metagenome assembly OFFN01 (sample SAMEA3504112, study PRJEB24116) | mouse gut metagenome | biome: mouse gut; feature: mouse-associated habitat; material: faeces | place: Denmark | collected 2011 | reverse complement strand
TATCAACCACCCTTCTTGGAATTCCCTATATTTGAATTATACAGGAAGCTCCAAAAATATTTTACATGAAAATGAAAAATAGAATAAAAATCATATGTAACAGCTGTTTATAACCGTCTATTTTTCATTTTTTCATCAAATATATCTATTTTAAGTAGTTGTTCCAGGTTTTAATCATGTTCCGGGCTCCGCTATCCTTGTTACTGCCACGTAAACTGCAGAGATTTTATACCATGTCGGGTAGTCTACAATCCCCGACACAGGAAGGCCGAATATCCGCTGGAACACTCTGACAGTCTCCGCCGTTCTCGGCCCATAGATGCCATCTGCAGGAACCACCGGAATAGCCGGATAATTCTGAGCAATGCGGTTAAGCTGTTCCTGAATCTGCCGCACTTTATCCCCTCTGGCGCCTATGGTCAGATTATATCCCGGCCAGGACGAAGGCACACCGGAAACGCTGGTCGCCGTATTGATATACATATCGCTCCCATAGTAATAGCGTATGATCTCTATAGCAGAGTACCCCTGATCTCCCAGATACTTGGAGCCCCACTGAGAAAGACCGTTGCATGTGACGGTCGTACCGTTGCAGTATGAGGTAAAAATGGGCTGCCGTACACCGGGCCTTGACAGATAATTTGCAAAGATCGTATCCACCAGATAACTGATATTGCTGTAAATATTTCTGCCCCGCATCCATTTCTGGTCATAGGCAGTGGAAGAGGTGATCGTGAAATTGCGTCCCTGATTCCTGTACCACTCCGTATACACTCTGTTCAGGGTGAAGGACATAATAGCTAAAACATTGGCGTAGATCGTCTGTTCCGGCCAGGTAGCATAAATCTCCGAGGAAGCCACATTCTTGATATAGTCTCTGTAGGGCACATAGTAATTCGGCGCTGACGTATCCGTCGGCAGTCCGTCATGTACCACCACTGTCTCCGGTATCACCACTCTGCTCAAAACGATCTCCCCGTCCTCATCTATCGGCTTGACTTCATCTTCCTCAATTTTCGGCGGATACTCCCCAAACAGAGTATGAGGCGGTATTACAATATCCTCCTCCGGCGCTGTCTCCACCTCCTGAGGAATCATACTGATGGGCTGAATGGATTCCACTTCCGGCAGTATCTGCACGCCTTCCACAACAACCGTCTCATATCCCGGCGCCGTCACGGCAATATCATAGTCAGCATAGGGCTGCACCTCCTGTTCCGGCTCTAACGAGTAGTCAAGCGGTGGCGCCGGCAGTTCAATCTCCACCGTCTGTCCCGAAATATCCGTATTCAGTTCCTCTATGACCGTATCTGGCTGTCCTGAAAGCGTTACCGTAACTTTTGCATCCGTCACCGGGAAAAATCCCAGTGTGGAAGTCACATTGATCTGCAGTTTTCCTCTGTCTGTATAGTCATTCTGCGCAGCATGCAGTTTATTTTCTGGCATAAAAAATCCCCGCATATATTCTCTTACGCCATTATATGCGAGGCAGATCTTTTTGTGACTTCGGCCAGACGGTACCGCAGGACAGGATGCATATATCCTGTCCGGACTCTCCGCAGCATTAATCCCCCTATCTCTCCACCGATGCCGCCATCCTGTGGTAAGTATGCCTTATTCCCCGGACTGCCGTGGAATAAGCGAATATATTTTCCGGCAGGGACATACCACCGTACCCGGCATCCCCCAGATGGTGGATATCCGTCCCGGTCATCTTGCACAGTAACGCAAGCCGCTTTATCGTGTCCGTATCAGCCCCCTCCTGGGACGTCCCGATGGCAGTGATTGTCATGGCTCCCAGTTCATGGGCGCAGGTTACAAGTTCCTTCGCATACTCCACGGTAATCCCCGGCACAGTCCCCGGCGCCGGCAGAAGAATGATATCGGTGCCGGCTTTCACAAAGCTCTCCACGTCCTCTTTCGTCATGATATTTTCTGCCGCTTCCGACAGGATCCCCGCCGCGTGCATCTTCCCTGCGGCAAGCGCCACCTGATCCCCCACGGCTTCCCGGTAACGCTTTAACGTTTCAATGATAGCCGGATTGCTGACGCCCATCCCCGGATTCCCGGTCAGCAGAATCAGATCCACCCCCATCTCCGCCGCCCGCTTTGCATTCTCCACGGTGGCTCTGCGCCCCGGGGACATCTTCCACATGGGTTCTGTCTCTCCCTCTTCCCCTTCTTTTACAGGTTCCAGATTGATCCCCACCGGCCTCCCGGTAAGCTTTTTTATGAGCCGCACCGTATTTTCCGGCTCTGTCTTTGGCAGTCCGTTCACCACCGGTTTTATCACATCAAACATATTGAGCAGTACGACATCCGCTCCCATGGCCGCCACAAACTCCGCATTGGTCACATTCCCCAGCATGGGCTGCAGCGTTCCTATGGTCTCACAGGCGATAATCCGCCCCTCACTTTTTAAAATGGATTCCAGAAGATCCTCTTTCGTAAACTTCTGAAAATCAGAAGCATAACAGTCAAGCATTCTCTTTGCCATAAAGTTTCCTCCGACTTATTCCGGTTATTTGCCAGCGCCTGGCGAAGCAAGTGTGTATCCCGAAGCGGTCTTACAGTTCCAGGGAAAGCTGTTCCATCTCATCCTGCACGATCACACCGATCTCCATGAAAATCGGATACAGATAACTGGCCCCGAAAGTCTTTAACTTTTTCGGGCCGCTGACAGGCAAACCCGCCTTTTGCAGCTCCATCGCATTCCAGAGGGAAAGATTTACCGTGGAGCGGGTGATGGACTTGTCTTTTCTGCTGACAAATATCTCATACCCTTTAATAGAATAACTGTAGTTTAAATGTTTCGCCGTCTCAAAATTCTTCCCTTCCAGCAAAACAAGCGCCTCCCAGAGGACGTCTTCCAGTTCCTCCGCCGATATGCCTCCCCCCTCTATTTCCATCTTCACAAGTTTTTTCAGTTCCTGAAGCTTTTTTGCCTGTTTTTCTTTCGTATCCCTTTTTTCGCTCATGTATCATCCTCTCCGAACAGTGCGGTCATGCAGTATCACACGGCCCGTCTGAACGATATAATATGCTGCCACCATAAACAGCATGCCGCAGATAAAACCGGCCATATCAATACAGACATCCAGAACACCTGGAGCCCTTCCCGCCGAAAAAAACTGGATCGACTCATCCACCACTGCCGTAAACAATCCTGTCAGGACAGACAGAATCATATTTTTTTTTGGTTTCAAACAGTATACCACAAACAAAAGTACCGTCAATACGCCCTCCAGGCCATATTCTGAAAAATGAGCCATTTTTCGGACAAAATGTTCCGTGACGGCCTCTCTTCCCATGGATTCCAGCACTCCGTTGACCGCTTCAGTTACTCTTCCGCTTCGCCCGGCGGAAACCTCCGCGCTCTCCATCGAATTATGCCAGATAAACAGAACAGAGGCAAAAAACATGACCATGACAAGGATCCTCAGCAAAATCTGCGCCCGCTTCATCGCCACACTTTTATCCGCGCCTGTGCATATCGCTTTTTTCAAGGTTCAGTCCTTTCTTGCGTCACCCCAGAAAAACAGTGCCACTGTTCCTGGTCCCGTATGGCTGCCGATGGTGGTGCCGATGTTGTTGATAACCACTTTCCCTGACAGCTTTGGAAACGCCTCCTCCACAAGATCCGCCACCTTTTTCGCATCTTCGTAACATGCTGACTGGGAAATATAACACTTCCCACTATAGTCTGTCCCGTTCTGTGCGTGTTCTTTCATCTTTTCGGTAATTTCCTGTATTACTTTTTTCTTTGTCCTGATCTTCTGTCTAGGGATCAGCCTTCCCTCGTTATCCATATTTAAAAGCGGGCAGATATTTAACACCATCCCTACCGTTCCCGCTGTTTTGGAGATCCGGCCGCCTCTGATATAAAATGTCAGATCCGTGGAGAAAAACCAGTGATGCAGTTTCAGCTTATTTTCTTCCAGCCACTGATGCGCCTCCTCAAGTGTTTTTCCCTCGTCCCGCAGATCCGCCATTTTATCCATGATCAGACCATAGCCCGAAGACGCTCCCAGAGAATCCACCACATAGATCTTCCTGTCCGGATACTGCTCCATCAGTTCATCGGCCGCCAGTTTTGCCGAATTAAACACACCGGAAATGCCGGAAGAAAGCGTCACATGTAAAATATCCTTCCCCGCTTTCAGGAACGGCTCAAAATATTCCCGGAACTCTTCCACATTGATCTGGGATGTTCTCGTCGATGCGCCCTCCTGCATCCTGCGATAAAACTCATCAAAAGGGATAGACTGCCCCAGATCATCTCTGTATTGTTTCCCATCTAACTCAAAATGAAAGCAAATGTAGTGAATATCACGTTTTTCAAAATGCTCCTTCTCTAGATCCGCTGTAGAGCAGCAGCTGATAATATAGTCACTCATCATAATTTCCTCCTCTCCTATCCAAAACCTTTTCCCAGTATACCACATAAATCCGCACTTCACAAACATTACGGGGAATTTTCTGAAACAGGGTGGGGGCAGGTTTTTGGGGGAGGCCGCCCGGATGGGGGTGATCATATCCTGTGAAGCCTGTACATCAAAATCAGGCAGAGATCCAAAAAATCCCTGCCTAATTATCATTATTTAAAAATATTTTTATTTATTCATCAAAAGCATCATAATCTCATTGCTTCTCGCAACGAAGTTCGCCATCTCCTCCGCCGGAAGCGGTGCATTCTGGATCTTCGCCAGATCATAGAGCTGTTCGCAGATCATTTTGGAGTCTTTCTCCTCCTTATGCTCCATGACATACTGTACCAGAGGATGGCTTGCGTTTAAGACAAGGGTTTCGCCCTCTTCCCCGAACATCCCCATATCCATACCGTTCACCGCATACATCTTCATCATATCCTGCATTCTGCGGCTCTCTTCGGAGATGGTCAGCATGGACGAAATCTTTTTATTTTTCAGCTTTTCAAGCTTCACGGTCAGCTTGTCCTTTTTCAGCGCCTTCTTCACTAATTTCCCGATGGCTTCCGCGTTTTCTTCCAGTTCCTTCTCAGCCTTTTTGGAAGTCTTTGCCTTGAAGTTCTCCGTCAGATCCGCATCGATACGCATGAATTTGATGCCTTCATTTTTGGATTCCAGCTGCTGTACAAAAGGCTGATCGATATTGTGTGTCAGGATCACAGCGTCCATCTTTGCAGCCTTGAACATATTGATATACTGGCCCTGCTGCCTCTCGTCGGTTACATAATAGATAATCTTTTCCTTTTTTTCCTCTGCGTCATCACCGCCGTCCGCATCTTCTGCATCCGGCTCTTCGGTCACAACCTCGGCTTCCACCTTTTCGCCGTTTTCGTCCACGGCCTCCCCGGCGCCTGTGCCTTCTCCAACGGCCTCTGCCTCTGCCTCTTCGCCGTTTTCATCCACAGCGTTCTCGCCCTCAGCGTTTTCCTCCGCCTCATCCGGATCGCTCTTTGCCACTTCCAGGCATTCCGGCAGCGTCAGATATTTGCCCTCCAGATTCTTAAACAGAATATAGTCCGTCATCTTTTCGCAGAACTTGTCGTCTTTCAGACAGCCAAACTTGATGAAGGGGCTGATATCATCCCAGTATTTATCATACTCTTCCTTATCTGTCTTACACATGCCGGACAGCTTATCCGCCACTTTCTTCGTGATATAATCGGAAATCTTTTTCACAAAACCATCGTTCTGCAGGGCGCTTCTGGACACATTTAACGGCAGATCCGGACAGTCGATGACCCCCTTTAACAGAAGCAGGAATTCCGGAATAACTTCCTTGATGTTATCCGCAATAAACACCTGGTTGTTGTACAGTTTGATCTTTCCCTCGATGGACTCGTACTCCAGATTGATCTTCGGGAAATACAGGATGCCTTTTAAGTTGAAAGGATAATCCATATTCAGATGGATCCAGAACAGGGGCTCCTTGTAATCCTGGAATACCTTGCGGTAAAATTCCAGATATTCTTCCTTTGTGCACTCGTTGGGATGCTTTGCCCAAAGCGGATGAATATCGTTTAACAACTGGGGACGCCTCTTTATTTTCAGGCGCTGTTTGTCCTCTTCCTTTTCCTTCGGCAGCTCCTCCACCACGATATCGCTCTCTAACTTCTCCTCCGCATCAATGGTCTGGGTTTCGTCGCTCTCCTCTTTGGAGAGATAGATCTCTGTCGGCATAAAGGAACAGTATTTCTGAACAACGCTTCTGGCCTCATACTCATTACAGTATTTCAGGCAATCCTCATTCAAAAACAGGGTGACCGTTGTGCCAACTTCCGCTTTATCACCTTTTTCCATGGAGAACTCCGTGCCGCCGTCGCACTCCCAGTGTACCGGCTCCGCGCCTTTCTTCCAGGACAGGGAGTCGATATGCACTTCATCCGCTACCATAAACGCCGAATAGAAGCCCAGTCCGAAATGCCCGATGATCTGATCCTCGTTGGTTTTGTCCTTATACTGCGCAATAAAATCCGTAGCTCCGGAAAATGCGATCTGATTGATATACTCCTCCACTTCGTCCGTCGTCATGCCGATGCCGTTATCAGTAATTTTAATTGTCTTTTTCTCCGGATGGATCTGCACATCGATCCTTGGCTTAAAATCCTCAGGCAGTGCATACTCCCCCATCATATCTAACTTCTTCAACTTTGTGATGGCATCGCAGCCGTTGGAGATCAGCTCTCTGTAAAAAATGTCCTGATCCGAGTACAGCCATTTTTTAATAATAGGAAAAATATTATCGCTGTTGATTGATAAGTTTCCGCTCTTTGCTACCATGTTTCGTCCACTCCTTCTTTCCATTGTCTCTGAGCCTGGTACTTTCCAGACATCATATACGTTCTACATACTTTTGTGTGAAGAGTTTTTCTGACGCCACATCCTTTTTCATGTCCTCTTCACGCTGCTATAGTCAAGTGTAGCTCTCCTCATCGCACAAGTCAAGAGAAAACTAGCACTCATCGAGAATGAGTGCTAATAATTCATAAAAAACCCGCTGATTCAGCGGGTTTTCAGCATTTCTTAAATTTCTCTAAAGTCAACTGATATAGTATTGTGTATATACATCAAAGAAGCTTGATGTGGTAACCTCACTGTCGTGAAGCAGTGTGGTCTCCTGCCAGAGTTCCTCGTTCATATGGCGGGTCAGCGTCTGCACATAGGAATCGTACTCTCTGCTGAACGCTTCCTTCTTCCTCTCCTCCACGATCTTAATTTTATTGAGATCCGTTTCCTCCCGGTTCAGGGTGCTGACACATTTCAGGATATAGTAGCCTTCCGGTGTTTCAATAATACCGCTGACTTCCCCGTTGCCAAGCTGAAACGCCGCCGCTTCACAGGCCGCATCCATCTCCCCTTTTCTGATGGATACGGTACTCTCCGCCGCCTCATTGTATCTGGTGGCCACCACATCAAAGTCCTCTCCGTCTTCTACCCTCCTGAGCGCTTCTTCCGCCCTGGCATAGGCATAGCTTCTCTGTTGCTCAGAATAAGATTCCGTATCGCCCGGTTCTTCCTGTTTTGCGAACTTTATCAGAATCTGCTGAGCTATCACCGTTCTGGCCTCGTCGTCACTGATCTCCGGGTTTACATCTTTTATCATGTATTCATATACTTTATCCGCTAGAGCATATTCTCTGTAAAGCTGTCTGATCGTATCAGCCGTTACATCTAACGTTTCCTTCTCTGCATCTGTCAGCGATTCAAAATAAACCTTTGCCGCCTCGTTTACCGCATCCTGCTCCGACTCATCCAGTGAGATCCCATATTTTTCCGCCATCAGATTCATGGTCTTGATCTGGGCAAGCTCTGCCAGCACGGATTCCTTTACGCTCTGTTCTATGGTCACACCGTTTTGCTCCTGTCCCCAGATCTCCGGGCCATAAACCTGCTCATACTGGTTCTGGATGTTCGTCAGGTACACCATCACTTCCTTTTTGTAACAGGAAGCCGTCTCGATCCGGAAAACCTCATCTTTCGTAAAGCCAGTGGTCAGAACGATCTTTGTATCCCTGTTGATCTTTTCACAGCCGGTCAGGCAGAATAAGGAAAGGAGTAACGCTGCTATCAGCATTTTACTTCGTTGATATATTCTGTTTTTACTCATAGATGTTCTTTTCATCCTTACTACTGCCGGTTATCGACCGGATGGTTTTCTCTCATACTTTACAAAGTGATAAGTCACGTCAAAATAAACCTGTTCGTCGCTGTCCGCCGTGATCTCCCATTCTGCGTCTTCATCCAGATTCGGGCACCAGGCATCCGCCTCGTAAATCCTGTCAATCTTTGTCACATGGGCCACATCGCAGTAAGGCAGAAGCTGTCTGTAGATGCTTTCTCCGCCGATCACATAGATATCTCTGTCTTCATACTGTTTGCATTCCTTCAACAGCTCTTCTATACTGTGCACTACATGCGCCCCCTTCACCTGATAGTCCGGCTTACTCGACAAAATGATGTTGGTGCGGTTTTTTAAGGGCTGTTTACCCGGAAAAGTTTCCATGGTCTTTCTGCCCAATATCACCACTTTGCCGGTGGTTTCCTGCTGGAACATTTTGTGATCATTAGGGATCCGCACAAGAAGGCCTTCCCTGTTGCCAATAGCCCAGTTTTCGTCTACTGCGACAATTAAATTCATAATTGGTTTCCTTTCGAGGTTGATGGTATAAGACTCTGGTACGAGGCAGAAAATACCTGTGCTGCCGGCATCCGCATGTTAAATGTGCGTATTAGTACCTACAGTGTCTTTGTTTTAACTGTTATTATATCGCCACAGGAATGTTTTCTACCTGCTCACCGGTGATATAATTGTCTACCCTCACGTCGTTTCTGGTAAACTCATAAAAATCGTGGATATCAGGGTTTAACCAGAAGGTGGGCGCATCATGGGATTCCCGTTTGATCAGCTCCTCTGCGATCGGAATGTGGCGGTCGTAGATATGGGCGTCGGCTATGACATGAACCAGTTCTCCGGCCTCCATGCCGCAGACCTGGGCAAGCATATGCACCAGAACCGCATACTGTACCACATTCCAGTTGTTGGCGGTCAGCACATCCTGAGAGCGCTGATTCAAGACCGCGTTTAAGGTCAGCTTTTCCTCCCCCTTTTTCTGCGTCACATTAAAGGTCATGGAGTAGGCGCAGGGATAGAGGTTCATCTCATGCAGATCCTGATGCACATAGAGATTGGTCATGATCCGACGGCTGAAAGGATTGTTTTTCAGATCGTAGATCACCCTATCGGTCTGATCCATCATCCCCTCCTTATACTGATGTTTTACGCCCATCTGATAGCCGTAGGCCTTTCCGATGGATCCGTCCTCGTCCGCCCAGGCATCCCAGATATGACTGTGAAGGTCATGAATATTGTTGGATTTTTTCTGCCAGATCCAAAGCATTTCATCCGTCGCACTCTTAAGCGCCGTCCGCCGAAGCGTCAGGATCGGAAACTCCTTCGACAGATCATACCGGTTCACCACGCCAAACTTTTTGATCGTATAAGCCGGTGTGCCATCCTCCCAGTGCGGTCTGACCCTCTCCCCCTCGGTGCTGGTCCCATTCTCCAATATATCCTTACACATGCCAATAAATATCTTATCCGCTAAACTCATTGCCTCTCCTGTCTAATCACTTCGTATTCCGTCTTCACATTATCTCATTGTATTTTATCTGTATTCTATTTTCCTCCCGGCGTCCGCATTTAAAAAATCACCTGTCATACTTATCGCACAGCGAATTAATCTGATCTGCAAACTTCGCCAGCTCCTTATTTGTGCCGCCATGATTCTTCTCAATGACAGCCATCAGGCGCTTACCTGCCGCCACAAGCCTGTTGTAAATATCGGAAACAATAAAGATTTTCTTCTTAACCGGTACAGGCGAAGCTTCAAAGAGCAGTCTGTCCGTGGCAAGATCAAACTCCGTGCCGCTGTAGGGCGCGTATGTATGATGTCCGTACTCCACTTTCAGGCATTCTGCGAACTCCTTGCAGACAGAATCCTCACCGTGAACGATAAACACTCTTCTGGGCTTTTCCTTAAAGCCCTCGATCCAAGCGATCAGACCGTTTTTATCTGCATGGCCCGACATGCCCACCAGGGTTTTGATCTGTGCCCGTATGGTCACCGGCTCCCCGAACAGTTTCACATGCTCCGCGCCCTCTACAATGGCACGCCCAAGCGTTCCAACCGCCTGATACCCAACGAACAGTATCGTACATTCAGGCCGCCACAGGTTATGCTTCAGATGGTGGCGGATACGCCCCGCCTCACACATGCCGGATGCGGAAATGATTACTTTCGGTTCGCTGTCAAAGTTGATCATCTTCGATTCGTCGCTGGTGATGGAACGCTTCAGGCCCGGGAAGGAGATCGGATTGATGCCCTGATGCACCAGTTCCATGGCCTCCTCGTCAAAACAAGACTCGATATTCCTGTTGAATATCTCCGTCGCATCCACAGCCAACGGACTGTCCACATACACCGGAAAATCAGGATGTCCTTTTATCAGATTGTCCGCTTTGATCTGTCGCAGGAAATAGAGCAGTTCCTGTGTTCTGCCCACTGCAAACGAAGGGATCACCACATTTCCTCCTTTATCGAAGGTCTCCTGTATGATTCCGGCAAGCTCGTTCACATAATCCGGCCTGGTCTCCGAGTGGAGCCTGTTGCCGTAGGTGGACTCCATCACCACATAATCCGCCGCTTCCGTATAGGCCGGATCACAGATCAACGGCTGATCCAGGTTACCGATATCTCCCGAAAAGACAATCTTTTTCTCTGTATTGCCTTCTTTCAGCCACACTTCAATGCTGGCCGACCCCAACAGATGGCCGATATCTGTAAAGCGGATCTCTATGCCTTCGCACAATTCCACTTTCCGGCCGTAAGCACAGGGCACAAGTGCTCTGATCGCACCGTCCGCATCTTCCATCGTATAAACCGGCTCCATGCTCTCCACATGGGCGCTTCTCTTTGCCTTTCTGTTTTTCCACTCCGCTTCCTGCTGCTGAATATGTGCACAGTCACGAAGCATAATGCCGCACAGGTCCGCCGTTGCTTCCGTAGCATAGATACGTCCTCTGAATCCCTTCGCGTACAGCGCTGGCAGCATGCCGGAATGGTCAATGTGGGCATGGGTCAGCAACACATAGTCGATCAATGACTCCTGCACCGGCAGTTCCACATTCTCAAAGACGTTGACTCCCTGCTCCATACCGTAGTCAACCAGAATTCTCTTTCCACAGGCCTCCAGATAGTGACAACTTCCAGTCACTTCATGGTCCGCCCCGATAAACATTAGTTTCATGCCTGTCCCCTCCTGTTCTGTTTTGCAGATGCCCTGCTGCCTGCATGGCATCCGTTTCTCTGCACTGCTCCAAATCAGAATACCTTCTCTATTATTTATACCACTAATTCGCCAGAAATACCACCCTGATCAGCCCTAAAATCAATAAATGCACCGGATAAAACAGATAGAAAAAGTACTGGAATCCCCTTCCCCGCCATTTTCTCTCTCCATTGTAAAACAAAATCAGCAGAAAGCCACCAATGCTGTACGGCTCCCATAAAAACAGGAGATAACCGCCAATACAGCAAAGCAGCGGATGAATACCAGCGCGCCTTCCAATATAGAACAACACGATCAGCAGCACGCCGTATATATTATAATCGGTCCGAAAAAATGCTGCCGCTGTCATGCCCACAAAGGTAAACAAAGCTGCAAGACAGATCAGAAACCCTGTGTATACAGGCGCCATCCATTGAAGAGATATCCCGCTTTTGCCGCCTGTCCCATTTATCCATTCTCTGGTTTCCACTATATATTTTCTGCGCAGTTCATATTTCTCATACAGACTTTCAAACCCTTCTATTACCAGAAAACCGATGACAAGTGTCCAGAAGACATTCTGACTGTCTTTATAGAATAATCTGCCGTAAAATGCCAGATCAAACGGAATCTCCGAGAGTGCTGTAAAAAGTACAAGACGTCCCAAATATCCTGTTCTGTTTCGCGTATGAAAGAATCCTTCCACCAGAAGGAACGCAAAAATCGGGAATGCGGTTCTTCCTATACTGCGAAGCACTCCGTCAATTTCATGCAAAACCTGAAAATTATCTGCGCTTCCACTCAAAAGTACCGTCTCAATAAACGATGCCCCAATATGATCTATCACCATGGTCACTATCGCTATGACCTTTAACATATCACTGTTGAGAAATTTCCATCTGGTTTTCAAACGGTCTCCCCTTTCACCTGATTTCACTACATCCTTTCCCCTGCAATTTTTCGCAGAATAAAAAATACTACCTGTTATTCCCTCATCACCTTTTCATACTCCTGTACAGCCTGCTCGTCTGTCAAAGAATACTGCTCCATCAGATAATTTTTAATTTCAGATTCCGGACAGTGGTTTCTTATCATCCTGTTTATCTGCTTATATATTTCAAATTCTTTCTCTACAGCATTACATTTTTTCTTTATATCATCATATTTTTTCCTTGTATCATCATATTTTTTCCTTGTATCATCATATTTTTTCTTTGTATCATCATATTTTTTCTTTGTATCATCATACTCCTTCTTTACTTCTGCTATATTTTTTCTTTCCTGCTGTATATCTATTTTCACATTTTCAAATAACCTTGCCATCTTACGCTCCTTAATTCTGGAAACTACACTCTCTGTTTCATCCTCTGGCAGATTCATACTATATAATAATGCCCTCAATAATTTTGCGATCGTATCTAACAGATACTGCGGGGTATCCTTTAATATTTCACACACCTGCTCGCCAGGAAGTCTAACAAAAGCGGATATATCTTCCGGACTCTGAATTTTATTGATCAGCATGGCAAGGGAAATCTCGTCCCCCTTTTCTAACAGATCCGCATTGCTGTAATCATGCAGTCTTACAAGCTGATACTCAAAATGCGGCAGATATTTCCCAAGCAGTTCTCCACACAGAATCCTGTCCGAAAAATTAAGCGGTGCGGTCCACTTTCTGTCACCTTCATAATAGACAATAGGCAAAATCGGTGGATATCGGAATTCTTTTCTGCTGCTGATGCCCGGATGCTGCTTATCCATCTCTTTCTCATAATCTTCCCAAATATATATCATATACCGAAGTATCTGCATTCCTACATTATACTCCACTTTTGTTTTATGTTCAATAAGCGAAATAATATAAAGTGGTAGGTTAAGCTGATTTTCCTTATCCTTCATAGGAAGATAACGCGAAATATCCACTTTTTTGACCGTATCACTCTCCCGCTCCGTGCTGTATAGTGGCACATAACGTTCTGACACATCCTCAACATCTTCCGGTTGAATATTCCTCAAAATTTCCATATCCGCATAATCTCTGAAAAATTGGGAACTGAGTATCTTATCCCCGAAAATCAGCTTACTGCTGCTGTCCGAAATTTTAGGATTACTGATAACAAACTGCTTTTCTTCTGCCATAATAGCTCCTCTCTTTTGCTGCAAAAAGGAAATGCACAGAAAGCAGACAATAGAAAATACCTTTCAGCCTGTGCCTTATCCCCTCTGTTAATTACGTATAACAGGTATTTATGGAACGATCTGTTCCTTTTACCTTTCGGTCATCCCGAAAGTAAGAATTCTATCAAAGAAGTTTGATATTTGGAATATATAATTACTATATCACTGAAATATTTAAAAATCAATAAGTTTTTTTGTGTCAAAAAGCAGTATGACATTCCAGGGTTTTTATCGTAGTCTGACGCAAGCCTTTATGCCGGTACTTTTCCTGTTACAATCTTCCATCAGCATCCGGCCGTACCCTTCTATGAACTCACCGGTAAACTGTCTGCCAGTCTGACAGACCCATGCATAAATATTTTTCTCTAAGAAAAGCAGGTCAAAAATTATTTTAAAAAAGTATTGACAAACACTTTAGGCTTTGATAATATAAATCTTGCGTTAAGGAAATACAGAAAATAAAACGCATAAGCGCGAGTGGCTCAGTTGGTGGAGCACGACCTTGCCAAGGTCGGGGTCGCGGGTTCGAGTCCCGTCTCGCGCTCTTTTCTATGTAATGGGAATGCTGGTAAACAGAGCATTCCCATTATTTTTGTGTATCTGCCAGGTTATAGACAGCTGCAGACAGCAATTTCATAATACATTGCCGGTCAAATCGTATATCTGTCTGTCACCGGATCATAAACCGTTCATAACTTATCATAAACATCTGCTTCTCATTCATGATACTCAAAAGTCATAAAAAAGCATCTCTTAATCAGTCCATATTTTAAATCGGATAATAAACACAGCTCCTATGAAACTTAAAGAATAATTCTTTTATTGCCCTGCAATGAACATATTGCGCAAAATGAATGCATTGTGTATAGTGAATATATTGACTATATATACTTATATAAAAACTGTTAAACTCCTACAAGATTGAGAAGAAGGGCTGAATTCAAGATGGATAAGAATGTTATGGAGACATGGAAAATTTTCATGAAACTGTGCGAGGAATTTCCTGAACTATACGAGAATTATGTCCAAAAAGTAGAAAGAGAGATTAAAAGCTACAATCTCGATTTTAAAATTACGGAAGAGGACAAAGAACGGGTCTGGAAACAGCTGCAGGAACGAATCAAAAAAGACACATGAATAAAAGCCGGGAAAAAGCCTCTGACCAATCTGCCTGTTTCCCGTTCTCATCGTACATAAGAAGAAAACTGATTTGAAAGCTGGTTAATGGCAATGTCCACTGCAATGTGAGCAATCTGCACCACACTGCAGGGATTTTCCCCTTTTTTTGTCGCGCACCATACTTCTTATGGCTAATGCCACCGCCCCCGCCAGGAGAAGCCCTGTTATAAGTGTCCCCATTTTTTCCTCCATTCAGGCTCCGCAACAATCTTACTTTGCCGCTGCTGTTTTTTTAAATCAATTCTCAGTACACTGTCCACCTTATAAGACCCGGACAGCAGATAAGTTTGTTACGAGTTTATCAGTCTTATCGGAAAATATCAACCCCCACGGTCCTCCTTTTTCACACGGTCGTCGTCCAAACCCCTTTCCAGTCCTCTGACCTGTGCTGAGAAATCAGCACTGTTTTCCATTATTTTCCGTAACCTGTCCGTTTGCGATCCGGACACCTTTGATGGAAACAATTAAATCTGCCAGCTTCTGTTTTATTTGTCACACTAAAAAAACTGTGCTATACTGAAAAAATCACAGGATCATCTGAAGATCGCCTGTGCCGCATCTGTACTGAAATGGGGATCACTATGAGAATTTTTGGAAATGAATCATCTGAAAACTATTTGGAAACTATACTATTATTGAGTAAAAAATTACCAGTTGTACGTGCTGTGGATATTGCCAACGAACTGGACTTCAAAAAGCCCAGCGTCAGTATTGCCATGAAAAATCTGCGGGAGAAAAATCAGATCACTGTCTCAGAACAAGGTTTTATCTATCTGACGGAAAGCGGAAAAGAAATTGCAGAAATGATCTATGAGCGCCATCTGCTGATCTCCTCCTGGCTCACAGAACTCGGTGTGCCGGAAGAGATCGCTGTAAAAGACGCCTGTCGGATAGAGCATGTGATCAGTAAAGAAAGCTTTGAAGCCGTGAAAAATTATGTGAGCAGCATCTCACAGAACAAACACTGACAGTAAAATGCATGGCAGACACACTGCCGCTCCCCAGAAAATTTCCTGTATCGTATGACGCTTTAACCGCAGGGAAGCCCACACTACCGCTATTGCAATGCAGATGCAGGGGAGAACTGCCTGCCTGCCCAGAAAGTATGACAGAAAATAGAGTGTTCCTGTCACACTGCAGGCATGCCCGCTGGCCCGTACATGCAATACTTTATTCCAGAAAAGCAGACATATCATGGAGATAAAGTAAGAAATAATAATATACCTGAGCTCTCTGCCGCAGTTTCCGGCCACAGCCAGAATAAAGGCGGTCAGATAACCTGTAAATGTCAGAACAAAAGCTATATTGCGCTGCTCTTCTCTCACTTCTCCTTTCGTAGGCAGCAGCTTCTGTATCGGATAAGCCAGAATCGGCAAAAAACCCAACAGTACAATAGCCAGTACCATCTGTGCTGCACTGTCACAAAAACTATCCAGCGATACCGCCAGTATAATCAGCATACTGCTCACCAGAAGAGGCGGCACCGTCAGCACCCGAATCCCTTTCGCCAGCATATTTCCAACTTTATTATTCTGTATTCTGATATTTTCGTTCATGGTGATTCCTCCGTTTCAAATTTTTCTTTTCGCAGTTTCTTTATCTTCTTTACATAGTTTTTATTACTATGTGTAATGGTATCACTTTTTATGTGTAGTTTCAATACTTTTTATCACTTTTTTTATTTTTTGCATATAATGTATAAAACCAACTATGGGAGAACCTATGAGAACGGGAAAAAAACTGACTGCACTGCTGCTTGCGGCGGTGATGCTTTTCAGTATGACAGTGCTTGTCACAGGATGCGGCTCCGAAAAGAGCCAGAACAATGGCGATAAAACTCATGTCGTACTGAATGAAGTGGCGCATTCCATCTTTTATGCGCCCATGTATGTTGCAATCGAGGAAGGATATTTCGCCGAAGAAGGTCTGGACGTGGAACTGGTGACTGGCTACGGCGCCGATAAGACTATGACAGCCCTGCTGTCGGGAGAAGCCGATATCGGCTTTATGGGCGCAGAAGCGACAATCTACAGCTATGCGGAAGGCATGGAGGATTCCGCCGTCAACTTTGCGCAGCTCACCCAGCGCGCCGGAAACTTCCTTGTGGCAAGAGAGCCCATCGAAGATTTCAGCTGGGATATGTTAAAAGGAAAGGATGTGCTGGGTGGCCGGGCAGGCGGTATGCCTGAAATGGTATTTGAATACATACTTTCCAAAAACAACATCGATAAATCCGAGGTCAACATCGACCAGTCCATCGACTTCGGTTCAACTGCTGCCGCATTCTCCGGCGGTCAGGGAGAGTTTACGGTAGAGTTTGAACCTCACGCCACCTCTCTGGAATTAAAAGGCGACGGCTACGTAGTAGCTTCTCTGGGCGAAGCCTCCGGTTACGTTCCCTATACCTCCTTCTCCGCAAGAAAGAGCTATATCGAGAAAAACCCGGAAGTCATTCAGGCTTTCACAAACGCCCTGCAAAAAGGCATGGATTATTGCGCCGAACACACACCGGAAGAAATTGCAAAAGTAATCAGCCCTCAGTTTGCGGAAACGGATACAGAGACACTGGAAATTATTGTAGAGCGCTATGCCGCTCAGGATACCTGGAAGACAGATCCCGCTTTTGAAAAAGAAGCCTTCGACCTGCTGCAGAATATTCTGATGGATGCCGGCGAACTGGATAAAGCCTTGCCCTATGAGGAACTTGTAACAACAGAATTTGTAAAATAACATACAATCGAGCTGGACGCCCGTCAGCTCTGCTGACATACTTTCGCCGGGCGACCCCATGCACAAAAATCAGGGCTGTTGACCGATAATCATTTTTATCTGTCAGCAGCCCTGCATGATTCTTGCCATTTGAAAATCTGCGGCCGGCATTTGCAGCCGCTTTTTTAATCACTTTTACAGCAATTTCTCCAGTTCCTGCAAAAGCAATTCCTCAGAACCATCCTCCACGGTCACCGCCTCTATCCCCAGTTTCCTCGCCGCTTCCGTATTTTCCGGTCTGTCATCAAAAAACAGGCACTCCTCCGGTTTCAGCTGATATTTCTGCAGCAGATGCTGGTAGATGGCCGGATTTGGTTTGATCTCCCGTATCTGGTAAGAGATCACGCCACCATCCACAAGTTCCCGAAATGGAAAGCCATCCGTATGTAGCGGAAACAGTTCCCCCGAATAGTTTGACAAAAGATAGAGTTTATAACCCTTTTCCTTCAGTTTTCGGACAGCCTCCCATACTTTCGGCCGCTCCACCACCATCTTTTTCCCGCTGGTAATAAACCAGCGGGCTTCTTCTTCCCATTGCGGATACTTCTTCACAACAACGCTCACTAATTCTTCTATTGAAACAATTCCCGCATCCACATCCGGCCAGATGGGATTGTCAAAAAATTCCCTGCCGATCTTGTCCGCCTTGTCTTCCTCCCAGCCTGCTTCCAGGCACATCTCCCGCCATCTGTACCCGATCAGCACACTGCCTATATCAAAGATAATATTTTTCATTTTTCCTCCTGACTCTGCCTTCCGCACGTCTCTGCCTGTACTTCAGCACTGTTTTGCCACCGTTTCTGCTTCTGTCCGGTTGTGCTGTTTCCTATACTTTGCGCACGCCGTTCTTATAGACAGCCTGTATTTCCCTCTCCCGGCTGATCACCACCAGATCCGCCGCTTTTCCGGCAGCAATGCTGCCGATTCTTTCTTCCATGTGAACCGCTTTTGCCGGATTGATCGTCATGCAGGGCAAAATCTCTTCCATCGTCATGCCGCAGCGATCCATCCACACCCCCATCTCCTTTAACAGATCTGTTGTGGAACCGGCTATCGTTCCGTTTTCCAGCGTCGCTTTGCCCTCTTTTACAAAAACGGGAAGTCCGCCCAACACATACTCTCCGTCCTGCAGTCCCGCCGCACTCATGGAGTCAGAAATCACCAACAGGCGCTCCTTAAACATTTTGTAGACCATTCTCATAACTGTGGGATGAATATGGATACCGTCACAGATCATTTCCACATTTGCCCCCGATGCAAAGGCCGCCCCCGGTACGCCGGGATCTCTGTGCCCCAGTCCATTCATCGCGTTAAATAAGTGGGTTACCTGGGTTGCACCGGCCTCGAAAGCCTCCATCGCTTTTTCGTAATCCGCTGGGGTATGGGCAACGGAGATCACATAATCTTTGCTGTTTTTTCTGATAAAATCGATGGCCCCCGGACGTTCCGGCGCTATGTCGACGATCAGGAAATGTCCGCCCGCCAGTTTGTTTAACTCGTCCATTTTCTCCTGAGAGGCATCGATGATGTACTGCGGATCATGGGCGCCCTTCTTTTCCACCGAAAGGAACGGCCCCTCCATATTGATACCGATCAGATTGTGATTCTCCACACTGTCCATGTATTCACCGATGGTGACCGCCGCCTTCTTGTAGTCTTCATAGCCCATGGTCATAGTCGTCCCGGCAACGGAAGTGATCCCTTTTCTCAGATAAAATGCACACATTTTATCGATCTCCTCCCTGGATGCCGTCGAAAAATCATACCCAATACAGCCGTGGGTATGCAGATCAATAAAGCCCGGAACCAACAGGTTCTCGCCCAGCTGTACCACTTCCTCTCCGGCTTTTGCGGAAAGTTCCGGGCTGATCTCAAGGATCTTTCCGTTTTCCGCTCTGACCGCTGTCTCCTCAAATTTTTCTCCTGTAAATACCTTTCCTTTAAATAGCATGTGTACCCTCCTGTTTTTAAAAGCTAAACAAAAATTTTTTTACATGCAGGCATGACAAAAATTCCTCTTCGCTTTCCCTCACTTAACCCCGCAGTGCAAGTTCGAAAAACCTTCGGTTTTCCGCACTCACGGGCTTCGCCCTATGGAAAAAGCCAAATAAAAATTTTTTTACATGCAGGCATGACAAAAATTTTTATTCGTCTTTTTCCGCACTGCTCATTGCCTTCATGAACATTATAGCCTGATTCTGTAGATATTACTACTGGCAACTTGCTTTTCTTTCTAAAATTTGGTACTTTTATATGAAGGACAAGTATCCATATTGTCAGACTATAAATCGGGAGGTTATCACATGAGACTTTACAAGGCAAAAAACTACGAGGACATGAGCCGCAAGGCAGCCAACATCATTTCCGCACAGGTTATCATGAAACCTGACTGCGTGCTGGGACTTGCCACCGGCTCCACGCCCATTGGCACTTACAAGCAGCTGATCGAATGGTACAATAAGGGAGATCTGGACTTTTCTGAAGTAACTACCGTCAATCTGGACGAATACAAAGGAATGCCCAGAGAGAACAGCCAGAGCTACTATTACTTTATGCACACGAACCTTTTTGACCACGTGAATCTGCAGAAGGGCCGCTCTTTCCTGCCCGACGGCACGGAACCCGACAGTGAGAAAGCCTGCAGTGACTATAACGCAGTCATCCATCAGGTGGGGGGCATCGACTTACAGCTCCTGGGGATCGGCCGCAACGGCCATATCGGTTTTAATGAGCCCGCAGATCATTTTTCTCTGGAGACACACTGTGTGGACTTAACGCCAAGCACCATCGATGCCAACAAACGTTTCTTTGAAAAAGAGGAAGACGTGCCCCGTCAGGCTTATACCATGGGCATCAAAACCATTATGCAGGCGAAAAGGGTTCTGCTTGTGGCAAGCGGCGAGGACAAGGCGCAGGCTCTCTATGATTCTTTCTACGGCCCTGTGACGCCGGCTGTCCCCGCTTCTATTTTACAGTACCACAGAAATGTCTATGTGGTGGCGGATGAGGCGGCTCTCAGCAAAATGCCCTGATGAACGGACCGCATATTCCATCGGACTTTGCACAGGGGCAGACTGGTAACTGACAGTACTCACCGGGCCTTTTATCAGTTTCTTCTGCATCATGCCCCCACGGAATGCGCAGCCTGGCGCACTTCCCGGCCATGAACCGTAAGTCCCTTCTGACTTCAGCCCGCTGCCAGAGACAGCGGGCTGATCCATGCAGGCAGTATATTTTACCCACCTGGCAGGATTCGTTTCATAAACTCAAAATGTGATCCGGATACTGTTTCATAAAAAGGAGATATTATGACAAACACCATTGAAAATTTTTTACGGTATGTTACCATCGACACCCAATCCTGTGAGGAGACGGGTACCACGCCAAGTACCGCCAAACAGCATGATCTGGCAAGGCTTCTCGCCTCACAGCTTACGGAAATGAACGCGGCAGAAATCACCTACGATAAAGAGCACTGCTATCTATACGCCACCATCCCGGCCACTGCCGGCTGTGAAAAGAGCCCTGTCCTCGGCTTTATCGCCCATATGGACACCTCCCCCGCTGTTTCCGGAGAAAACGTAAAACCACGGATCGTCGAAAACTATGACGGCGGCGATATCCTGTTAAATGAAAAAGAAAATATCACACTCTCTGTCTCCGATTTTCCGGAGCTTTCCAACTATAAAGGACAGGATCTGATCGTAACCGACGGCACGACGCTGTTAGGCGCAGACGACAAGGCCGGAGTGGCCGAAATTATGGCCATGGCCAAACATCTGCTCTCCCATCCTGAAATTCCCCATGGGAAAATCAGGATCGGTTTTACACCGGATGAGGAGATCGGTTCGGGCGCGGATCATTTTGATGTGGCCCTTTTCGGCGCGGACTTTGCCTACACCGTGGATGGCGGAGAACTCGGAGAACTGGAGGATGAGACCTTCAACGCGGCAGGCGCAAGGCTGATCGTCCACGGCCGCAACGTGCATCCCGGCAGCGCCAAAGGCAAGATGGTCAACTCCATTCTGGTCGCCCAGGAATTTCAGAGTCTTCTGCCCGTTTTCTCAAACCCCATGTACACAGAAGGCAGAGAGGGATTCTTTCATCTGGACGGCATAAGCGGCAATGTGGAGCAGACAACCGCGGACTACATTATCAGAGATCATGATAAGGGACTGTTTGAAACAAAAAAGAAGGTGTTTTTGCAGTGCGCCGACTTTCTGAATCAGAAGTACGGTGAAAATACCGTGACTGTGGAGATAGCAGACTCCTATTATAATATGCGGGAGATTCTCAAAGATCATACTCATCTGATGGAACACGCCTGCACTGAATTGCGTGAGCTCGGCGTAGAACCGAAGATCACACCGGTCAGAGGCGGCACGGATGGCTCCAGGCTCTCCTTTATGGGCCTGCCCTGCCCCAACCTGTGCACAGGCGGCGCCAACTATCACAGCAGATTCGAGTACGCCTGCGTCCAGTCCATGGAGAAAGTGACAAAACTGTTAATCAGGCTGGCCGTAAAGTACGGGAAGCAGATGTAAAGCAGAGGCCTTGAGCCGACGGACAGACCGATGCAGGGGGCATATCCTGCGTCGGTCTGTCCGTCGGCTCAAGGCTGGCTATTGCCCGTATTTTATATCTGCCTGTCCGTTCCCGTCTGTCCCTGCATGGCCCGCACAAAGGGTTCCGGATCTTTCCGCATCTGCAGCAGGCTGTTAAAGGCCATTAACAGCATCTTATCTTTATTAAAGCGCATATCCGCCACATCCTGATCCATCACCGCCCGGAAATGATCGATCTGGAAGATCATCAGGTCCACCAGACCATATCCCTCTATTTTTACGTTACATAAAAAATCCTGGTGATCCAGATAGTAGATGAATTCCTCATAGATTTCCCTGTCCGCCGTCAGCCTCGTCCAGAAGTCCTGCAAAAAATAATCGTCCGCTCCCGCATATCTGCACAGAGCCTGCGCCCAGACATAAGCTCTTCTCTGCTCTTCCATACCGCTATCTCCTCTCATGGTCTGCAATTATTATAGAACTGGTAAAAAACATGTGCAAGTTCTTTGTGAAAAAATAGAAGCAGCCTGATTTCCACAGTAGCTAAATCTCCGGTATTATGGTATGATATCGACAGATATGATACAAAGGAGACTCTTATGAAAAAACTGATATCCTGGAATGTCAACGGCCTGCGCGCCTGCATCGGAAAGGGATTTATGGATTTTGTGGCAAAGGAAGATGCCGATATCTTCTGTATTCAGGAGTCCAAACTTCAGGCCGGTCAGATCTCCTTAAATCTCCCCGGTTATCATCAGTACTGGAACTATGCGGAGAAAAAAGGCTACTCCGGCACCGCTGTTTTTACAAAAGACAAACCGCTGTCCGCTTCCTGCGGTATCGGTATGGAAAAACACGACCATGAGGGTCGTGTCATCACACTGGAATTTGAAAAGTTCTATCTGCTCACCGTCTATACTCCTAATTCCCAGGAAGAATTAAAGCGCCTCGCCTACCGCATGGAGTGGGAGGATGATTTTCTTGCCTACCTGAAAAAGCTGGAACAGACAAAACCTGTGATCTTCTGCGGCGACCTGAATGTGGCCCACCGGGAGATCGATCTGAAAAATCCGAAAACCAACCGCAAAAACGCCGGTTTTACAGACGAGGAACGGGCAAAGTTCTCCGCCCTGACTAAGGCCGGTTTTATCGACACCTTCCGTTTCTTCTATCCTGAACTGGAAGGCGCCTACTCCTGGTGGTCCTACCGCTTCCGCGCCAGAGAAAAAAACGCCGGATGGCGTATTGATTATTTTCTGGTATCCGAAGCGCTCCGGGACAGCCTAAAGGATGCCCTGATCTACAGGGATGTCCTCGGTTCCGACCACTGCCCGGTGGGGCTGCTCTTAGATATCTGAGCCCCGGCTTCAGGAAATCTGCATCAGGAATTGCTTTGCAATCAACCGGCTTCACCGCCACAAACCTATGGCCTGCTCTGCGTTTTCTGCGGCCGCCGGCCGTTTTTCTTTATGTAAAAAATATAGTATATGATAAAGGCAAGCGCCGCCGCGATCCATGTCACCGGATAGCTCATCATCACGGTCTCCATGGTATTGTTAAACCGCAGCGCCACACCAACCCAGGCCACACGCAGCACACACACTAACAGAATGCTGATGATCGTCGGCACCACCACACACTCCATCCCGCGTAACGTCCCGGAAAGAATCTCCACCACCACATAGATCAGATAGAAGCGCGTCAGAAAATGTAACTGGGATACCCCCAGCGCGATCACCTCCATATCTTCCACAAAAAAACTGAAGAAAATTTCCGCAAAACTGTAAAAGAAAATGCTGAGCACACCAGCCATAACCATAGTCATGCCCATACATACCCACATGGATCTTTTAGCCCGCTCTGTCTTTCCCGCGCCGATATTCTGGCCTACAAAGGTGGTGACCGCAATGCCCATGGCGGACACTGTCATCCAGTAGAGACCGTCCAACTTGGTGTAGGCGGACCAGGCCGCAATATTGTCCGTTCCGAAACTGTTGACCTTCGCCTGAATTACACTGTTGGACAGGCCGTAAGTCACAGACTGCAGCCCCGCCGGAATACCGATCCACAGCACCCGCTTTAAGATCCTTCCGGAACAGTGAAACATCTCAGCCGGTACCAGCCTGTAACATGCCCTCTCCCTGTTTAGAACGACAAACACCATCACCGCACTCATGATCTGACAAAGCACTGTGGCGATAGCCGCCCCCTTTGCCCCCATCCGAAGACCTGCCACAAACAGAAAATCCAGCGGAATATTGGCGATACAGCTGACGATCAGGAAATACAACGGCCGCCTCGAGTCCCCCGCTGCCCGCAGGATGCCGGCTCCCATGATGTAAAACAGATTGGCCGGCGTCGCTGCAAAATAGATTCGCATATAGCTAAGAGACTGCGCAAAGAGCTCCTCCGGTGTCTGCAGAAGCCGCAGCATCACAGGGGCGCAGGCTATACCCAGTGCAGCGAACACCACGCCTGCACACAGAGAGATCATAAAGGACGTATGTACCGTCTCAGACACCCTCTTTTCCTGATTTCCGCCAAAAAAGTGAGCCGTCACAACCGTGGCGCCGGAAGCGATACCTGTGAAAAAGCCCACAAAGATGTTGATGATCGAGGCTGTAGAACCGCCCACCGCAGACAGCGCCTCTTTTCCCGCACATCTTCCCACAATCACGGCATCCGCCGTATTATACAGCTGCTGAAACACAGAACCCAGCAGGATCGGGAAAAAGAACAGCAATATCTGCTTCCAGATAATGCCCTCTGTGATCTGATTCGTGCTGTTTTCTTCCACACCGTTCCGGACTGCTGCCTTTTTCCCTTCTTTTCTCTGATCCGTACTGTTCTCAGCTGAACCATCCGGATTTTCCTTCCTCTGATCCGCCCGATCCATGGATGCCCCATCCGGATTTTTGTTAAACCCTCTGTCTCTTTTCATCATATTTCCTCTGCTGTCTTCCGATTAAATCACCTTAAAGTCAAGCCACTTTCCGCTCAAAAATCTGAAACTGTAGAAACACACGCGGCAGATCCAGTCGAAGACCATGGCGATCCAGACGCCGACAGCCCCAAGCCCCAGCCCGATTCCCAGCACCACGCTGAATCCGATGCGGAATATAAACATGGAAGCCACCGAAACCACCATTGTAAATTTCACATCCCCGGCTGCCCGCAGCGCATTGGGCATCGTGAAAGAGGTTGGCCACAAAAAGATCGCGCAGCCGTCGTGAATGCAGACTAAAATAAACGCGTACCGCCTTGCCTCCGGCGTCAGACTGTATATATTTAATAAAAGCGGCAGCGACAGCAGGATCACACCATTCACAGCCGCCGTGATCTGATAGGTAAATTTCCAGAGTTTCTTCGTATACCAGACAGCCTGATCCTTCTCTCCCGCTCCCATGCACTGTCCCACCACGGTGATCATCGCAAGGTTCATGGCCTGCCCTGCGATACAGCCCATGGCGTCCAGATTGTTTGCCACGGCGTTGGCAGCAATCTGTGCCGTTCCAAACCGGGAAATAATGCTGACCACCAGCACCCGTCCCAGCTGAAACAGTCCGCTCTCCACACCGTTGGGAATCGCGATATGCAGGATCCTCTGCACCATATTCCGTTCCCAGACAAAGAGATTCTTAAAAGTGACATATACGTCATTTTCCCGGTTCCTGATCAGAACCATCATGACAACCGCTCCCAGCATACGCGCTGCCAGGGTGGAAAGTGCCGCGCCGGCCGTGCCCAGCTGTAAACCGAAGATCAGGATGGCATTGCCGACGGCATTGAAAATATTCATTCCCACCGAAACCCGCATGGATATCCCGGAATTTCCCATGGAACGGTATGTAGCGGCACAGGCATTGAATACCGCCAGAAAAGGAAAGGAAAAGGCCGAGATCAGAAAATAGATCATGGCATTTCGCATGACATCCGCTTCCACCGTGCCGAATAACAGCTTCAGGATCTGCGCCCGGAAAAGCAGGCTGAAAAACATGATCCCACCGGCGATGACCACGGAAACCGTAACTAACTGCTCCGCCGCCCGACAGGCCTTCTCCCTGTTACCGTGGCCCAGATACTGAGACACCACCACCGCGCCGCCGGTGGCCACAGCCGCAAAAATATTGATCAGTAATACATTGATCATATCCACCAGAGACACCCCGGATATGGCGCTCTCCCCCGCATAGGAGATCATCATCGTATCCACCATGCCCACCGTGATGGCCAGCACCTGCTCCACGATCAGCGGAAGGATCAGCTTTCGCAGCTGCTCTTTTGTAAACATGGCCCCCGCAGCCGTCCGGCCTTCTCTGTTCACTTTCCCATATTTCATCAGCATCCTGTCATTCCCCTTCACATCTGATGTCTGACCACCTCATACTCATTGTCCGACCTGTAGTAGGGGCATTCAAACCTTGTCTGAGATAAAAACCTCGCCATCTCATCCTCATCCATGCTCACATCGCACTCATAGCAGTCATACTCTTCATCGTAAATATAATTACAGCATGTATCACAGCTTGTCACCTGTACCATAGCGATCCTTTCTTCCCTCTCCTGTTTTTTGCAAACCCCTGTCTTCTGACATGGCAGGCTTCACAGTTAATACCCGCTTATCCTGCCCGCTGCGCAGACGACATGCTGCATTCGAAGCCAATTTCCCTGTGCGGGCCTGCGCATAATATTACCGGCGAGTTTTCCCCGCCGGCAATACCAAACTTACTTCTCTTTTATAAAATCCCGTCTCCCCAAAAACGGTGCTGCCTTCCCTGAGCTGTCCGTGCTGCAGATCTTCTTTTACCTACACCAAAAACTCTTTGATTGCTTCCAGAATCTCCGCCTCTTCCTCTTCCGTACTGGAAAAATGAAGTTCCAGCTGAGAGCTTAAATCGAGACTCATAATACCCAGCATGGATTTCGCATCAATGTAATATCTGCCCTGCTCCAAATCAAAATCGCAGTCGAATTTGCACACTGTCCTGTTGAATATTTTGATTTTTTCGATACTGTCCAGTCGCACTGTCACAGTCTTCATAACGATACCTCCAACCTTATTTTTATCCGGTCTCCCGATTACCTATACTCGCAGCGAAGCTGCTCGTTAGATTCGCGGCGCAAAAAACACGCCTTTTATGAGAATCTGCTTCGCGTCTTCTCATAAACTATATTATAAGATTTTCTTCCAATTTATGCAAGTCTTTTACAAAATTATGGAAAAATTTTGTTATAATTTAGTAATTTTTACTCATGGAATCATCTGCAGGTCGGGTATGCGCCATGTCTTTCGACAGGGTGCGCTTCGCCAGATGCGGTATCCTTTATGACTGCTTCGCTTCGAACCGGTATAATATGCTGTGGTATTATACTATGTCTGCAGACGGACATAGTATTCTTTATGGCTACTCACCCCAGGGCACTTTCTCCATCAGCTCGAACAGTTCGCTTCCCTCCTCCGGCGCTTCCCCAAGTTCGGAGCAGACACCCCTCTCATCCACTGTAAACAGCCTGTTTCTCTGTCCCTTCGCCCCCCGCAGGATCAAGTAATAGATCCCCTCGTCTGTCTTCGGATTATGACAGCAGAAAACACTCAGACAGGCGCCCTTTATAGAACCGCCCTCGGCCAGTGAGATCCGCGTCATATGCAGGGTATCGCTGATATTCATTGTGATAACGCCAAAGTCGTCCCGTCTGTACGGAAACGCCGCCTTCTCCCCCGACAGGTTCCGGTATGCTTCCGCATAACATTCCACCGCAAAATCTTCTTTTCCGCCGCCGATTTTTTCCATAAACGCTGCTTTATCCTGATAAAATCTGCCGGAGAGACCGTCTCTTGCGATCCTGTCCTCAACAGAGAGCTGTGAATGTTTTTCGTTCAGGGCCTCCAGCCCGGCCATATGCAGCACCAGATTGTCCGTAAAAGGATTTAACACAATACCGGCCAGGCCTGACTCCTTTTTCGCCGCCATTTTTGCACACTCTTTAAAGGGCAGATACATCATTGCCGGAAATCTCTGGTTCTCCGGTATCTGCCCCTTTCCCGTAAAGACAGCAAAAAACTGCTCTCCCTTATCGTTTTTCAACACGATGGGGGCCGGCTTTGTCTGATTTGTCATCCTGACAGGTACTTTACCGTTCTGACCTGCCCTGATCAGCTCCTGTATCTTCTGTGGATCCATGCCTTTCGGGAGCGCCCCTGGCTGCATTACGGTGGCCTTCTCCAGACAGGTCATGATCTTTAACATCTTTTCTTTTGTCTGATCCGCCTTGAAATCCTTTACTGCTGCCTCCAGCTCCTCATTGTGAAGTGACGGTTCTTTTCCCTGTTCTGCCATATTATTCTGTCTTCCTTTCCCGCATATATGCTGCGATACCAGTACTCTTTCTCATATTTTTCCGCACTGCCCGGAAAAACCACCCTCCGCGCTCTCAGGTGATCCGCATCATTCTAACAGCGAAGATATTTTATGTGCCACCAGATCCAGAGCCACATCATTCATCCCGCTGTTGATCACCATGTCCGCATACATCTTCGTAGGTTCCACATACAGATAGTGCATGGGTTTTACCGTAGTCAGGTACTGATCAATGATATTCTCGATATCTCTGCCCCTCTCCTTTACGTCGCGAAGCACCCTGCGCAGGATCCGCTCGTCCGCATCCGCGTCCACAAAGATCTTGATATCCGTCATATTCCGCAGCCTCTCGTCTGCCAGCACGAGGATCCCCTCCAACAGGATAATATTGCTGGGCGAAACCTCCACCACATCGCCCGAACGATTGTGTTTCGTGTAATCATAGACAGGGCACTGAATACTTTTCCCCTCTTTCAGCATGCTCAGATGTTCCAACAGAAGTTCTGTCTCAAAGGCATCCGGATGGTCATAGTTGATTTTTTTCCGCTCCTCAAAGGGAATATCGTTATGGGCACGGTAATAGTTGTCATAGTACAAGACTGTCACATGATCTCCAAACAGCTTTTTCAGTCTGTTTGTAAAAGTAGACTTTCCGGAGCCCGTCCCTCCTGCCACACCGATAATAATCGGGAATCTGTTATCATACCCAGCCTCTGCCATACCTGTCTCCTCCTGCTTCGTATCTCTTCATCAAACTTTATCAATTTTCCCGTGTTCTGTACATATTTCCCGGTTTTCCTGCTTCTTCTGCAAATTTCTCAATTTTCCTGTTGCTTTTCTTTTCTATTTATGATATATTATTTTCGTTGCAAAAACAATATATAATAAAAATTTTGCAGATCGGGGTGTGGCTCAGTTTGGCTAGAGCGCTACCTTAGGGAGGTAGAGGCCGCAAGTTCGAATCTTGTCACTCCGATATCAGAAAAGCCCATAGATATGGGCTTTTTTTGATTTCGTGGCAAAATCTATGACAACTTTTAAAAAACTTCAGGAGCCCTGTGACGGCTCCTGACAGCATTCCGCCATCTTTTTTGTCCGGATACATAGCTGTGCTTTCTTTTCAACCTGCTCATCCATACTTCCCGACCGGAATCCCTCCAGATCCACTGTTACCCTGGAAAATCCCAGCTGTTTTACTTTCTCAGTCACTTCTTTTCCGCAGGCGAAAAGCTTCGGAATATCTTCTCTGTCAACCTCTATGCGTGCAAGCCAGCTCTCTTTCCCGCCTTCGCCGACTGTCTCAATTAATTTATGTACCCTCAGGCGCACATTATAAAAGCCAAGTGCTCTTAAAAACTGTTCCGCCTCATCGATCTTTGCTAACAGCTCATAACTGATTTTCGTGCCATAAGGAAGCCTTGTCGCAAGACAGGGGGCCGAAGGGCGGTTTGCTGCCAAAATCCCCAAATGTTGCGCCAGTTCTCTCACCTCCGCTTTTGTAAACCCGCAGTCAGCCAGGGGGCTGACGATCCCAAGTTCTCTCAGCGCCTGAATACCGGGACGGTACAAAAACAGATCATCCCCGTTGGTTCCTTCCATTATGCAGCCTGCCCCCAGCTTTGCCGCAGCCTTCTTTATCTTTTGAAAAATTCCTTTTTTGCAGAGATAACATCTATTGACCGGATTGGTCTCTATTCCAGCCTCGGCCAGCTCATCCATCTGCAGCACTTTATGCACTGCGCCTGCTGTGAGCGCCGCTACACGTGCACTCTCAAGATCCCCCGCCGGATGAAGCTTTGTCTGTACCGTAATCGCATATACCACGCTTTCCCCGCCTGCCGCCATGCATGCCGCTTTTAACAGGAGCGCAGAATCCACACCGCCGGAAAAAGCAACCACAATGCCCCCCGGAATATAACTTTCTATCTTTTTTTTTAATATACCGTATTTCTCCGCAAGTTCCCGTTTCATACTGCTCCCGTTTCCTCAATTATATTTTATCTCAGCGCAGATCTTCATATTTTTTCTTCCGGAATTTCCGTACTCTCAAACTCTTTGCCGTTTTCTTCTCTGCATGGTCAGGTCTTATTTCCCTGCACTGTTCCAGAATCAGATGATACATTTCCCGGAAAGACCTTCCACTTGCTGCGCACAGTTTTATCACACTGTCATACTCCGGATAATATCTCACTCCGCTGTGATCCGGCACAAGACACTCCTTCACTCTCGCATTGCCCGCTCCGGTCAACACATCCACACTGCGGCGCGGCAGTATTGTACGCTCCATTCTCTGTCTGCGAATTCCGATGGTTGTTGTCTCTGTAAAAATAATGCGTTCCAGTTCAGGGATCTGCTTCTCCTGGCAGATCACATTAAGCTGATACGCCGGACGGTTCTTTTTCATATAGACTGGAATATAATGCACATCTCTGGCGCCAGCCTCCATAAGCCTGTCCATCACATACCCCAGGACCTCCCCCGTACAGTCATCAATATTTGTCTCCAGTTTATAAATGACATCCCCGTTTTGCCCTTTTTTCCCATTTTTGACGCCATTGTCATTTCTGTTGACCGTGTCGGATTTTCTGTCTGTATCTTCTCTATCTTCCGTTCCCTCTGTCCCAGTCACATCTGTTTCACCGGAATTGACTGTCTCACTCAATCTTTCTATCAGCATAGCCCGTAGAATGCCGGGCCGCTCATACTCTCTCTTTCCACCTCCCATACCTGTCCTTACTACCCGAAATCTCCCTGGCAGTTTATCCGATGTCCTCACGGCTGCCACGATTGCCGCACCGGTCGGTGTCACCATCTCTCCTCTGATATCCGTGATCGAAAGTTCCAGCTGATGCTCTTGCACAATATTGAGCACCGCAGGCACCGGTACATTCAGAATTCCATGCTGACAGCGAACAGTCCCTGTCCCCTCACAGAGTACAGGCACAATACACTCCTTCACCCTCAGATCATCCAGGCATACCGCCACGGATATGATATCCACAATGGAATCCACCGCTCCCACCTCATGAAAATGTACCTCGCTTTCCGAAACTCCATGCGCTTTCGCTTCCGCCGTCGCCAGAATCCTGAAAATGCGTTTCGCCGTCTCTCTCGCCCTCTCCGTCATGTCCGTATGCTCAATGATATGCAGAATCTCCGGCATGCCGCGGTGCCCATGGGCGTGAGCATGTCCCCGTCCCCCATGGTGATGTCCGTCTTTCCCATACAAACTGCGTTCTCCGCAGGAATGCTCCGCACTATGCAGACCGTCTCCGCAGGGACGCTCCTCCCCATGCGGGCCACGCTCTCCATAACGACGCTCCCCCCCATGTCCGTCCCCGAACAGATACTCCATATCATGGTCATGGTTCTCATGTTCCTCATCCAGAATCACATGAAAATCACAGACATCCAGCCCGGCCTTTTTCACCCGGCTGATTTTTACCCGAAACCCACGGATCGGGATACTCTTCAGCGCCTCTTTCAGCACCTTTCTGTCCGCTCCCAGATCTAACAGTGCAGCTACAGTCATATCCCCGCTGATCCCGCTGCCGCACTCCAGATATAATATATTCTCCTTCATCCTCATCCTGACCTTTCTTTTATACAGTTATCTATACCCTGCGGATCTTCCTCCCATCGTCCCCCTTATTCAGGGGACCGCACCCCGAGCCTGTTGATCTGTGAGGCTATATACCCCGCCCCATATCCGTTGTCAATATTTACTACAGCGATCCCATTGGCACAGGAATTAATCATCGTCAGAAGTGCCGAAAGCCCGCCCATGTTGGCCCCATACCCTACGGATGTCGGTACAGCAATCACGGGCCTCTCCACCAGCCCGCCGATCACGCTGGCCAGGGCACCTTCCATGCCGGCAACTGCCACAACGCAGTTGGCGGCGCGGATATTATCCACGTTAGACAACAGGCGATGGATGCCGCTGACGCCCACGTCATAAATGCGCTCCACCCGATTGCCAAAATATTCCGCTGTCCGGGCAGCCTCCTCAGCCACAGGGATATCCGCCGTACCTGCAGTACAGACTGCTATCAGGCCATTTTGCTGCTTTCCCGGCTTTTCTATTTTCAGAATACGGGAAATCTTATCATAATTGATCTCCGGAATGCTTTGCCGCACCAGCTCATACTGTTCCATGGAAGCCCTGGTGCCTAATACCTCCCCGTTTTCCCGGTACAGCGTTTCAAAAATCTTCAGAAGATGTTCATCCGCCTTCCCGCTGCAGTAGACCACCTCCGGATAACCGGAGCGTATCTCCCGCTGGGTATCCAGCTTCGCATATCCCATATCCTCAAAGGGCTTTTTCCCGAAATATTTTATCGCTTCCTCCACGGAAACTTCCCCACTTTTTACCCTTTCCAGCATCTCCCTCAATTCCATATACATTCTCCCTTTTCAGACAGTCAGCCGGCCTGCGCCGTCTTATTTTCTCTTCACTTCTGCGCCAGTACCCTGCACACATACTCCCACACCCGCTTTGTGGAAGAAATACTCAGTTTTTCTTCCGTCGTGTGAATGTCCTTCATATCGGGCCCCAGGGAAATGCAGTCCAGGTCGGGCCGTTTCTGCAACAGAATACCACACTCCACACCCGCATGGATCGCCTGGATTACCGGTTTTTTCCCGTACATCTCCTCATATACTTTTACACACAGATCACGGAAGGGAGATTTTTTCCGGTAAGTCCAGCCCGGATAATCCCCGGTTACTTCCACCGTCCCGCCAAGCACTTCCGTCAGCGTCTTTATCTTTGTGAGCAATGTCCGCTTCTCGCTGTCCACGGAACTTCTCACGGAAGTCACCACCGTAAATTCTTTCTCCCCCAGCTTCATAATACCATTGTTCAGAGAAGTCTGTACAAGCCCATGCATATCGGCGCTCATGGCCTGCACGCCATTCGGCATCAGAAACAGCAGATTTTTCACCTTTTCCGCACAGTCCGTTCTTAAACACGGACAGGATACACTCTCCTGCTTTGCCATCTCGATCTTCACACCCGGATCTTTCGTGGAGAACTCTGCCTGCAGCACTTTCTCAAAGGCCCTCACTGCCTGCTCCAGCTCACTTTCTTTCTCAGAAACCACAAATTTAAGCACCGCTTCCCTGGGGATCGCGTTGTCCGCAAGGCCGCCCTCCAGCCAACATATGCCGATCTGTGTCACCGCCGACAGCTCCTGCAAAAACCGCCCCATCAGGCTGTTGGCATTTCCCCGCTCCTTATGGATCTCCCCGCCTGAGTGACCGCCCAGAAGTCCGCAGATTTTACAGGTATAGGCCGTCCCTGTCCTGTTCTCCCACTCCGTCTCCAGAATGTGCTTCACGCTGGCACCACCGGCACAGCCCGCCAGAAAATAACCCTCTTCCTCAGAATCCAGATTGAGTAATCTGCTTCCCTTTACGTCAGACAGATCAAGAGCCTTCGCGCCATCCATGCCCACTTCCTCGTCCACGGTGATCACCACATCCAGATGGGGATGAGGCAGACTGTTGTCATCCAGAATTGCTAACGCATACGCCACAGCGATCCCGTCATCACCGCCAAGGCTGGTATTTTCCGCATAAATATAATCTCCCTCTACCCTGGGTTTTAATCCCTGAGTTTTCATATCAATATCACAGCCCGGCTTTTTCACGGCTACCATATCCATATGTCCCTGCAGGATAATGCCCTCCGCATTCTCATAACCAGGAGAGGCTTCTTTCGAGATAATCACATTCTTCATCTCATCCTGTCTGCAGTAAAGCCCCCGGTCCTTCGCAAAAGAAACCAGGTAATCACTTAATTTATCCACATTCCCTGAACCATGGGGAATATGACAGATCTCCTCAAAAAAACGAAACACCTTTTTCGGTTCTAACGCTTCTGACACACCCATTTTATTTCCTCCTATACAAAAATCGAGTGGCCGCCCACCCGATTTTTACTTTCCTGCAACGCATTATACCATGTCCGCTTGCGGACATAGTATCTTTTATGGCTACTCCGCTTCGCTCCGAGCCGGTATAATGTCTATCGACATTATACCTTCCGCCTTCCGGACAGAGGCCATTAACAGCCTTCCCCCCTTCCGGCTCCATTTCCTTTTACAGTTTGCTCTTAGCCAACTCTGCGAGAGATGCAAAGCCTTCCGCATCGTTTACCGCTAACTCCGCAAGCATCTTTCTGTTGATTTCCACCTCAGCCAGTTTCAGACCATGCATAAACCTGCTGTAAGATAAACCGTTCATTCTTGCCGCCGCATTGATACGGGCGATCCAAAGCTGTCTGAACTGACGCTTTCTCTCTTTTCTTCCCGCATAGGAACTTGCCAGCGCCCGCATTACGGACTGCTTTGCAATTCTGTACTGCTTTGATCTCGCTCCTCTGTAGCCTTTTGCGAGCTTTAATACTCTGTTATGCTTTTTTCTGGCGTTCATGCCGCCTTTCACTCTTGCCATTTCTTTATCCTCCTAACCGATTTTCACTTTCTTTTCTGCCTGTCCCTCCGGAAGTACCGCCACAGCCTCTGTATGGGCTGCCTGCGCTTTTACGTCCGCGTTCTGCACATACCGGAAAACTTTACAGATAAGGCAGAATTTTCTTCATATTTTTTACATTCGTAGCATCCGTAATTGCTGCTTTTCTCAGGTTTCTCTTGTTCTTCGTAGTCTTCTTGGTTAAGATATGGCGTTTATAAGCTTTATTTCTTTTCAGTTTTCCTGTTCCGGTTGCTGTAAAACGCTTTGCAGCCGCTCTGCTTGTTTTCATTTTTGGCATAATTCTTTCCTCCTGTACTTTCTTTCATGTTTGTGATAAACATTTTCCATGAACGGAAACTACCTTTTCTGAGCCAAGAACATGGTCATGCTCCGTCCTTCCACCTTGGGTGCCTTGTCAATTACCGCAATATCTGCAAGCGCTTCTGCGAAATCGTCCAGAATATGCCTGCTGTTATTCATATGCGCCATCTCACGTCCTCTGAAACGAAGGGTGATCTTTACCTTGTCCCCCTTACTTAAGAACTTCCTCGCCGCATTTACCTTGGTATTCAAGTCATTCGTATCAATATTGGGGGACAGACGAAGCTCCTTCACTTCCATGGTTCTCTGCTTCTTCTTAGCATCCTTTTCTTTTCTGGTCTGCTCATATCTGAACTTCCCATAATCAACAATTCTGCAGACCGGAGGCTTTGCTGTAGGTGCAATCTTTACCAGGTCTGCACCGGCTTCTTCCGCCAGTCTCATGGCATCCCTCGATGACATAATTCCAAGCTGCTGACCGTCCTCACCTATGACACGTACTTCTCTGTCTCTAATCTGTTCGTTAATGAAATAATCGCTAATGGTCTTTCCCTCCCCCTCGACTTAACTTTTCTCTACACGCAAAAAGTGGATAGCAGCACTATCCACCAAAGTAAGCATATCAATACATCCGATATCTCATACACCGAACACTGATCTTCAAACCTTTAAACACCTGCAAGCACATGCCGCAGGGTGAGAGTGGATACTCTGCTTGTTTTATGAATGCCTCCATACAGAAACACTGCATGATCTGCATCACTTTTTCTATATTAACACCGCTGTGTATAAATGTCAAATACTAATTTATAAAATAACCTGACTGAAAATCACCTGGCAGCCTTCGTTTGTTTTTACATCACAGTATAAGCTCCGCAGTGCTCTCTTTCACGCGTGGGGAACACACATCTTCACCACCCGAAACACCTGCTCTGCCGTCTCCCGCAGGTTACGCTTTGCATTCTCAGGCTCCATCGCCTCCTCTAACGTGCAGACTGTCCTGAGGGCAGGGAAAAACGCATCGATCCCCTTCCCGTTGCACGCTGCAGCATCCTCTGCAGCGCTCCCCGCAAATGCGATGACAGGTTTTCCATATCTTTTGGCCAGTGCCGCCACACCCACAGGCGCTTTCCCCATGGCGGTCTGCCCGTCCAGACGTCCCTCTCCTGTCACTACCAGATCCGCGCTCCGGATACACTGTTTAAGCCGCGTCTCCTCCAGCACGATCTTAATTCCAGACTCCAGCACAGCGTTTGTGAACGTAAAAAAACCGAATCCCAGACCTCCTGCCGCACCTGCCCCTGCCTGACAGGGATCTGCCTTCGGAAATTTTTCCCCTGCCAGCGCTGCATAGTCCTTAAGCCATCCATCCATCTGCCGCACCATGGCATCCGTTGCCCCCTTCTGCGGTCCGTAAACTGCGCTTGCCCCCTGTTCTCCGCAGAGCGGGTTGCTTACATCGCAGGCGATACGGAAAGAACACTCTGACAGTTCCGGCAATACCCGGTCGTCCGTGATGGTTTTCAGACCTGCAAGCCCTGCGGCCCCCGGAGCGATCTGATGTCCGGCCTCATCCAGAAAACCGTATCCCAATGCCTGCAACATCCCTGCGCCTCCATCGTTGGTGGCGCTGCCGCCGATCCCTATGATAAACCGCCTGCAGCCTTTGGAAATCGCATCCTTTATCACTTCCCCCACGCCGTAGGTCGTCGTCTCAAGCGGGTTACGCCTTTCCGCAGGCACCAGCGTAAGCCCCGCCGCCCCCGCCATTTCGATCACAGCCGTTCTCCTACCGGCATGTTCCAGGATACCGTAGCTGCAGTTCACCGGGCTGCCCAGGGGCCCTGTGACAGACACGGATTCCCTTCTGCCTCCCATACCGCCTGTCAGCGCTTCCACGGTGCCCTCCCCGCCGTCTGCCAAAGGTTGCACGACGATCTCCGCCGTCCGGTCCGCCAGACGGATCCCCTCCGCAACGGCCTCTCCGGCCTCCATGGAAGTGAGACTTCCCTTAAAGGAATCCACAGCAATAACCACTTTCATGTTCTCCTCCCCCTTCTCTTTCCTCTACAGTATAGCACATAAAAACAGCTGCACACCAGTATTATGCACAGCTGTTTTATATCCCGACCTTAAAAAGTGATGCTTTTGAATTTCTGAATATGCTCCTTAATCGCCGTCTCCACAGGCATCCTCTCAGCGCTTGACGCACCGTAAAAGCCGTGCACCCCTTTTGTATTCCTGAGAATATACTGTGCATCCTCCGGGCTGGATATGGGGCCGCCGTGGCACAGAACGATCACATCGCTCCTCTGCGCCGTCGCCGCATCATGAATCTCCTGAATCACCTTCACCGCCGCATCCAGCTCCATAATGGATTCCGCTCCGATGGAACCGCCCACCGTACAGCCGCAGTGCGCTACCACCACATCGGCCCCGGCTTTTGTCATTCTCACAGCCTCATCTGCATTAAAGGCATAGGGCGAAGAAAACAGATCCATCTCGTGGGCGATGTGAACCATCTCCACCTCCAGATTATAGGACATCCCCGTCTCCTCAAAGGTCTGCCGCATCCTTCCCTCAAACAGTCCCACCGTGGGAAAGTTCTGTACGCCCGAATACCCGATCTCCTTTATTTTGCTGAGAAAATAAGTCATATCCTTGAAAGGATCCGTGCCGTTGACTCCCGCAAGCACCGGCGTATTCTTTACCACAGGCAGTATCTCACCGGCCATGTCCATAACGATCTGGTTTGCGTCCCCATAGGCTAACAGCCCGGCGCTGGATCCCCTGCCTGCCATACGATAACGGCCGGAATTATATACGATAATCAGATCCGTTCCGCCGGCCTCCTCAAATTTTGCACTGATCCCTGTCCCCGCTCCGGTGCCGATAATCGGCCGCCCGGCTTCTATATTATGCCGAAGCCTCCTGAGGATCTCCTCTCTCTTTATCACCATATAACATGTACTCCTTTCCGTCAATCGTCTCTCATTATTTTTAACAGCAGCTCCACCGCTTCTTTCGCAAACAGATCATCATTGATATTGGCATCCACTTTAAGGATCGGGATGTCCGGATTCGCATACTGCCTGATCGTGTCAAACAGGGTCTGATTCGTCTCCCAGTCACAGAAAGGCTGCCCTGCACCGTCCAGAATGGACAGTCCCCGCAGGGGCAGGACAAATGCCACCGGTCCCCTGGATCTGTTTGCTTTCTCCGCCAGAATCTTACCCAACGCAATATTTTCTTCCAGGTTGGTTCTCATCAGCGTCACCATCGGATTCCACTCATAAAAAACTCTCCCCGCATCCCGATATTTTTCAGGAACCGTCTCAAAGCTTCCGAAATTGACCATGTCCAGACAACCCGGCGCGATCACATGGGGAATGGCGGCTTTTGCCGCAGCCTCCAGCCTGTGCGGACCTGCGGATAAAATGCCGCCGCACAACTCGTCGGCCCACTCCGTGGTCGTCATGTCAAGGCATGCCTCGCAGTGTCCCTCCGCGATCATCTCCTCCATGGAGCGGCCGCCCCCGCCGGTAGCATGAAATACCAACGGAGCATAGTCTCTTTTTTCCAGAAGCGCCGCGCATTTCTCCACACAGGGCGTCGAATTCCCAAACATCGAGATACAGATGATCGGCTTTTCCTTCTGATCAGGCAGCGGCTCCTTCTCAACCATACCGCAGACAGCTCCCGCTGCCCTGGACATCACCATCGCCGAAAAGCGGTTGATCCCGCAGATGTCCACAATGGACGGGAACAGTACAATGTCTCTGGTACCCACATACTCCCTGGTATCTCCCGACGCCAACGTCGTGATACATACTTTCGGGAATCCCAGCGGAAGTCCCTGCATTGCCGTCGCCGCAATAGAGGTGCCGCCGCCGCCCCCCATGCCGATGATCCCCTGGATTGCTCCCTCTTTCTGCAGTTTTACCGCATAGTGGCGGGCTCCACTGCACATCACCCGCATGGCATGACCGCGGTCCGCCTCCCTTCGAAGTTCCTCCAGGGAGGCCCCTCCCGCTTTTGCCACTTCCCCGGCCGTCACTGCCACAGGGAACGAACTCACAGGTGCAAAGACACCCACATCCATGGCAATGACGGACACGCCTCTTCTCAAAAGTTCCCGATAGAGGTAATCAAACTCTTTTCCCTTGGAATCAAAAGTTCCAGTCATCAAAATTGTTTTTTTCATCACAGATCCTTTAATATCCGCCGTGACTTGCTCTGTACTCTTCCAGATTGTCCACGGTCACAAGAAGCGGATCCACATAAATTTCCGTCTCCTCCGGGGTCCCTCCCGTCACAAAGGTTTTCATCATATTGATCGCAGCCTCGCACTGCGCTAACGCGTTCATATCAAAGGAGCCGCTCTGTTCGCCTGCTTCCACTGCTTTCAGGGTATCCTGCTCACAGTCGTTGGAGTAGATGGGGATCGTTCCCAGCACGCCGTTGTCTTTCATCACCTGACGGACTCCCGTTGCCATGCCGTCGTTCATACAGACAATACCGTCGATCTTAGTCCCGGATGAAAACCAGCTTCCCGTCAGCTGCATGGCATCCTCCGCATTCCAGTTTCCCGCACCGTCAAACACAACATTGATGTTCGGGAATTCCTCCAAAGCTCTGTCGTAGCCCTCTCTGATCGCCACCGTCGCGCCATGGCCTTCCGAACCGTTCACGATCGCCAGATTAAAGGAATCTCCCAGCTCGTCAACTTCCAGTTTAATATGCTGATAACCGGTCTCTGCCAAACTGCAGGCCACGATGCCGTCCACATAGGTATTATCCGTAACGCCCTCATGAAGCGTCATCACATACAGCCCTGCTTCCTTTGCCTCCTTGAAGCCCTGGGTTACGCCCTCTCCCGTACAGTCCACAATAATGCCCACATACTCCTTGCTGGCAACGCCCTGTTCGATCTGATCGATCTGAGTCGCCTCATTGGAATCGGATGTCAGATGGGTACATTCAAAACCGTTTTCCGCCGCCACCTGCTCAAACATTTCTCCCATATAGGACATAAACGAATTGTTGTTATGTGTCTGGATAAACAGGATCTTTCCGTAGCTTTCTCCATCGCCTGCCTGCGCCGCTTTGCCCTCTTCGGCCGCAGCCGCCTTGTCGGAAGTCTCCTCTGCCGTCTGTCCTTCAGCTGTCTGTCCGGCTGCCTCCTCCGTGACAGGCGCCTCTTTCCCGCAGGCACAAAGACCAAACGCCATTACACCTGTCAATACCATCGCCAACCATTTCTTTTTCATCGTGTTTCCTCCTTTTCTTTTCGCTTGTCTATTTCTTTTTCCCATTAACACGTACATCGATATATACCGCCACAAAGATGATCACCGCCTGCAGTATCTGCTGAAAATACGTGTTGATGCCCAGAATATCCATGCCATTGCGAATCACGCCCACAATGAGCACGCCGATCATGGCCCCGTACATGGTGCCCACGCCGCCGGATAACGATACGCCGCCGATCACCGCCGCCGAAATGACTGTCATCTCATAGCCGTCCGCCGTATTGGCATTCCCGGAAGAAATGCGGCTGGCCATCAGAAATCCGCAGATGCCGGCGCACAGCCCGCTGACCACATACGCGGAAAACTCCAGCAGTTTCGTATTCAGGCCGGAATATCTTGCCGCCGATTTATTGCCGCCCAGCGCATAAATTCTCCGGCCGTAGGTCGTCAGATGCAGTAAAACCACCCCCACTGCCACCGCCGCCGCAAAATAGAAAACCATGTAGGGGATCCCGTAATTTTCCAGAATGCCGTCTGCTCCGTAGGTCCTCCCTAAAAAGCCATTGGAAATATTCACAAAACGTTCGTTCAGATTAAAGATCGCCTTTGCGTTTGTATAGACATATGCCGCCCCTCTCGCCGCAAGCATCATGCACATGGTCATAATAAAGGGTGGTATCCCGGCAAAGGCTATGCCCAGTCCGTTGATCGCCCCGCAGGCAAGCCCGACCATAATGGACAGCATGATCGGCACGATAAGCGGCGTCTCAAGATAATCCCCCGCACAATAGTGGGCCGCAAACACCGCACACAGCGCAACCACACTTCCCACCGACAGGTCGATCCCGCCTGTAATTAAAACGATCGTCATACCCACGCACAGAATACTGTAAATACTGACCTGCTTGATGATCAGCAGCAGGTTGTTTACCGTAAAGAATGCTGAGGACAGGCAGGACCACAGAATGATCAGTCCTATCAGTACGAAAACGATCCCCAGCCTGGATACCACCTTTTTCACTCTTGTTTTTCTGCTATCTCCTTTTTTCATTCCGACTCCCTTTCATCCGCTTCCGGGGCTTCACGATCTTTCCATTCCCCGGTTACCCGTTCACAATCACAGACATGATCTTTTCCTGGGAAGCCTCTTCGGCACTTATCTCCCCCGCAAGCCTTCCCTCTTTCAGCACAAGGATCCTGTCGCATATTCCCAGAAGTTCCGGCAGCTCCGAGGAGACCATCACCACCGCCTTCCCCTCCTTCGCGATCTTCTGAATCAACTGATAGATCTCAAATTTTGCTCCCACATCGATTCCTCTCGTGGGTTCATCCAAAAAAACGATCTCCGGCTTTGTCAAAAGCCATTTGGCAACCACGATCTTCTGCTGGTTCCCGCCGGAGAGAGAATTCACCTGCTGCTCACTGCCGTCTGTTTTGATCCGCATCTGTTCGATCATCTGCTCCGCACAGCGGGCCTCCGCCCTGAAATCTGTGATAATGCGTCCGCATTTACTGTTTTCTCCTATTCTGGTCATCCCGATATTGTCACGGACTGTCCCCAACAGGTTCAGCCCGTCTCTCGCTCTGTCCTCCGGGATCAGGGCAAAGTGATTCCTGATCGCATCCCGGGGCGAGCGGATCTTCACTTCTTTTCCTTCCAGAAAAATCTCTCCCTTTTCCGCCGGATACACCCCGAAAAGAGCGGAAAGGATCTCCGTTCTTCCGGATCCAACCATCCCCGCAATTCCCAGAATCTCACCATGCCTCACGTCAAAACTGATGTCCTGAAATTCTCCCGTTCTCGTAAGTCCTCTCACCGCCAGAGCGCATTCTCCAGTTTTTTTCTGTACCACAGGATAGATATTTTCGAGTTTTCTCCCCACCATCTCGCTGATCATCACATCCCTGTCCACTTCCGCCACAGGGCGCGTACTGATAATGCTTCCGTCCCGCAGAACACATACCTGATCCGCCACAGCCTCCAGTTCATCCAGCTTGTGGGTAATATAGACGATGGCAACCCCCTGATCCTTCAGATTCCCGATGGTACGAAATAGCAGCTTCACCTCGCTCTCCGTCAATGCTGATGTGGGTTCATCCATGATCACGATTTTCGAGTCATAGGACACAGCTTTCGCGATCTCCAGAAGCTGGATCTCAGACACCGTCAGGTTTCTTACCTTCCGATCGATATCCAGATGGATGCCAAGTCTGTCAAGAAGCTCCTCTGCTTTCCGCTTCTGCTCCTTCCTGTTTAAAAAAACGAACTTCCGGCATTCCCGTCCCACAAAAATATTCTCCGCCACGGTCAGATTGTGGAAAGGCGACATCTCCTGAAAAATCATGGATATCCCATGAGTTAGTGCCTGATGCGGGTTTTGAAACGATATCCGTTCCCCATTGAAAAAGATCTCTCCGCCGTCAGGCTTATATTCTCCCATCAGTATTTTCATCAGTGTGGATTTTCCGGCGCCGTTTTCTCCCACCAGGGCAGTCGCTTTTCCACGCTCCAACACCAGATCCACGGAATGCAGCACTTCAACGCCATGAAATGATTTCTTTAATCCTTTTGCTTCTAACAGCGGAGCTGCCATGGTTTCTCCTCCCTGTAAAGTCAATAAGTCATTTCTGTTTTCGCTAATTTATGTCAATTATTTTACCACTTATTAGGCGCAATGTAAATACTAAATGTCAACCTAATTTTTAATTTATTAGGTTGTATTTTCCATTTATGGCAAAATTTTACCCGGTGTGTTGTTTGCGAAATCATAAGAACGCTTATGATTCTGTAAACAACACACCGGGTTGCCTGTTCATATATCTGTTTTATCAAACCTTCGCACTATCGGCTGAAATACATCAGTTTACCTTTCTCGCCGTTTCCCCTTTGACAAAGCTGGGCACAATGGAGAATCTTCTCACCGACTGCATCGGATTTTCTATTCTGTCGAGCAGGTAATTCACTGCAATACTGCCATACTCCTTCTTATCGATTCCCACGCTTGTCAGGGGAATTTTCCACAGATCCGCCAGATCGCTGTTAAAGCCGGTCACCGAGATGTCCTCCGGCACATCGATCCCCAGCCTGCTCAGATGAAAGATCAGCCGCTCCGCATACACATCCGTACTGCAGATAATCAGCGTAGGGAGCTCCTTCTTATCTTTGAGTTTTAAAAGCTCCTCCTCAAACAGTTCACTGCCGTCCAGAAACTTTTCGTCATTCCAGATGTAGGCTATTTCCGCGCCCAGTTCATCCGCCGCCTTTTTTACTCCCTCAAACCTTTTCTGCATGGACAGCCGCTCCAAAGATCCGTAATAGCCAATCTTTCCGTGCCCCATCTGAATCAGCTGTTCTGTCAGATAAAAGGCTCCCTCCCTGTCCGCAACATGCATCGTATCATAGGGGAACATATCATAGGGCGGATAGGTAAGCACTAACAGAGGACTCTCACAGGGCTCCACCTTATTCAGGCAGGCAAGGCTCATATACCCGCCGAAAATAATGCCCGCCGCTTCCTTGATCTCACTCTCCCGGAGATTGTCTTCGGATTCGGAAATCACTTTGATATGCAGCGCGAAACCTTCCCTGGCCAACCTCTCCTCCGCCCCCATTATGACCTTCATCCAGAATCCCGTATCCCGGATATCACACTGCGGCAGAATAAACAACACCACCTTTTTCTTCCCATGTTCCGGCTTTTTCTTCTTATAGCCCAGCTTCTCGCAAACCGCCAGCACCTTTTCTCTCGTCTCATCGCTGACTCCGCTTTTTCCGGAGATCGCCCGTGAAACAGAATACTTTGACAGCCCGGTCTCCTCCGCAATGCGGTCCAATGTAATACGTCCCATTTTTATCCATCCCCCGCCTCTGAATGTTATGCTAAAATTATGATATTATTATAATAAATTGCGCAACATATTGCAAGCTTTCTTCCAAAAAGACCACACACATAAAAGCAGACCGGAAATTTCTTCCCGGTCTGCTCTGGCTCACAGGTCACTCTCCCGTAAGCACTTCCCCTTTTACAAAAACCATCTTACTATGCGAAGCGCTACCGAAGTGCTACTAATTTTGGAAAAACCACAAAATATTGATTTATTTTTCTTTAAAAGTAGCACATGTTGTTTCTTTACAGTTGTCAGCACCGCAGCCTTTGATGTCCACATGATCTGCGTAGCATTTATAATTCGTATTATAAATACACTTATCCGCCTCACAGTCAATGCTGATCGTCCTGCTGGGATGGGATATAGCGCTTGTAAACGCCCCCATATCGCTTCTGTCTTTGAAGCTCTCACAACAGGTGTCATCCTTGCGGCAGGCATGTCTGCCGGCCACCATGATATCCCCCTTGCAGCAGCACCTGTCATTGTTGTAGGTACAATTTTCCACGGAACAACGTAATTCAGCCATCTTTCTCTACCTCCTGATCCTGTGGCGGACGATCACCTGTTCAAATCTGCAGATGGCCGTCCGCAACTTTGCATTTTCTACAAATTCAGTATGAGCAGATTTCCGGTTATTTATGCTGGAAACAGCCCGCTTTTCTATTTTTTATTTCTGTGTTATAATGATAAATACGCTGGCACTGTCCATAGCCAAAAGGCGGATCCGGATTTTCCTCACGACCTCCATGCAGGATGCCCTGTATCTGTCTTTTCTGATAAAAATAAAGAGGGGATTTCCTTCCATGCTGTTTAACTCCGTTGTTTATATCACAATATTTCAGCCCGTTGTCATCGGCGGCTGGTATCTGCTGCAGAGACTTAAAAATCCTGTATGGAGTAAAATATTTCTCTTTGGCATGTCTCTCTTATTTTACGGTTATTACAACTTTTATTATGTGGGTATCCTGATTGCAAGCCTCCTCTTAAACTACGGCTGCAGTATCCTGCTCAGAAAAGCCTGCTCCGATAAAATTCGCAGATTTATTCTTACAGCCGGTATTCTGGGGAATCTCGGAATCCTGTTTTATTTTAAATACTTTAATTTCTTTATTGATAACTGCAATTTTTTTCTCCATACACATATCAGTATTGAGAAGATTGCTCTGCCTCTGGGAATCAGCTTTTTTACTTTCCAGCAGATCTCCTACATTATTGAGCGTTTCCGCAGAAACGCCGACTGCCATTCTTTTCTGGACTATGGCTGCTTTATCACATTTTTCCCACAACTGATCGCCGGTCCCATTGTCATGCATAATGAATGGATCCCCCAGCTTCACAACTGGAGGAGACGCCCGAAAACAGCGGATGATTTTTATCACGGCGCGGCGCTTTTTATTCTGGGTCTTGCAAAAAAGGTGCTTCTGGCAGACTCTCTCGCCGTTCCTGTCAATCTGGAATTTGACAACATCCCTTATCTGGATGCACCCTCCGCATGGGTCACGATCATTTTCTATATGATGGAACTTTACTTTGATTTCAGCGGTTACTGCGATATGGCCCGGGGAATCGGAAAAATGATGGGATTTAACCTTCCCGTGAACTTCCGCTCCCCTCTGATGGCCGTCTCCGTCAGAGATTTCTGGAGAAGATGGCACATCACGCTGTCCCGCTTTCTTACTCAGTACATTTATATTCCTCTGGGTGGAAACCGCAGGGGGATCCGCAGACAGTGCTTTAACATTTTCATCGTCTTTCTGGCCAGCGGTTTCTGGCACGGTGCAAACTGGACCTTTGTTATCTGGGGACTGCTCCACGGAACCGCCATGATAGCTGAGACGCTTTTTTCCTCTATCCCTCCCATCCTGGCCGGGGTCGGCATTCGGAAAAAGAGATTCCGCTTTCCTTTTGAAAAATTAAGCCGCCTGCTCACCGGCATTTTCGTAACTCTCTCCTTCTCCATTTTTCGCAGCGATTCTCTGACAGACGCCGCTCTCTTATGGAAAAAACTGTTTGCGGGAGGGTATAACGGCATGATTTTTGGTATCAGCAATACCCTCTGTTTTCCCGAAAATTATGCTCTGAACAAGATGGTCAGCATGTATTTCCCACAGTACAGCAATACCCTGTTCCTCTTTTATCTGCTGCTTCTCTTAGCCTGCGGCATCTTTTTCATCCGTGGCATGGATGCAGAACAGTGGATCGAAAAAAGAGGCAAAACCACACTGGGCGCCTTTTGTCTTGCAACTTTATTTACCTGGTCCTTTATCTCTCTGTCCCAGGTCAGCGTATTCCTCTATTTTAATTTTTAACGCGGAGGAATCAATCAAAAATATTTTGTAACAGATCGGAGGAAACACCTTGAAACAGAAACATCCTCTCAGAAAACTCATTCTTTTTACGGCTCTGGAACTGCTCCTTGTATTCGGGATCGTATGGATATTCGATCCCTTCTACCAGTATCATGCTCCTGCTGGAAACGGCAGAGCGGTTCTCTACGACAGGGACAACCAGGTGGTGGGAACCATACGGAACTTTACCTATGACAGCGTACTTTTAGGCTCCTCTGTGGCCGAAAATTTTGACACCGATTACCTGGACAGTAAATACGACTGTCATTCCATTAAAATCATTAAAGCCTCCGGATCTGTGGCAGACCTGTCCTGTTATCTGGATATGGCCCGGGAGAAACAGGAACTCGTAAACGTATTCTGGTGTCTGGATCTGTTTGCACTGGATTCCTCGCCCATCCCCACCATTCCCGACGGTACAAGCCCGCCCGGATATCTGCGCACAGAGACTATCCTCGATGATATTCCCTACATCTATAATAAGGAAATCATCTTTGAGAAAATTCCGATGATGCTGGCCTTCGCTCATCTGGACAAAAATACCGGCGGAAATGCCTACAACTGGTCAGAGGGAAAAGAATTCAGTGCTTCCAAAGCGATGCAGGCGTATGAAAAACCCGAACAGGTTCTGGAGCCCATAGACTTCACGAACAGCAAAGATGATCTTGCAGATAATCTCGCCCTTCTGTCCCGGGAAATTTCCTCCCATCCGGAAACGGACTACTATTTTCTGATCCCTCCCTACTCTCTTTTGTGGTGGGACTGTGCCTATGTAAACGGTGAACTGGACAAAAACTTTTATCTTCTGGAACAGACTCTCCCCGTACTGGTCTCTTTTGACAATGTGGAAGTTTATTATTTCCAGTCCGTGGAGGATATCGTCTGCGATCTGGACTATTATATGGACATGATACATTATTCCCCGGACGTCAACCAGTATATGCTTGAGCAGCTGGGCGGAGGCGCCGGTCTTGTCACCCCCGAAAACTGTCAGGAAAAAATCGATGAAATGAAATCTCTCGCAGATACTATTATCACCGATAGAATTTATGAGTATTATCCTTAAAAAGTTCAGGCAGAAAATATGACGCATGTGTCACATTTTCTGCCTGAACTCTTTTATCAGTTCTGACTTTTTCTATTTTTCCTTTACTTCCTCCCGGATCTCCTTCGTCCGGATCTCCTTACAGATCTGGTTGATAAACTCAGCCAGTGCCTTCACGCCCTCATCCCCGGCAAAGCGGCTTCTCACGGACACAGTGCCGTCCGTCTCCTCCTGTCCGCCAACCACCAGCATATAAGGCAGCTTTGCAAGCCTTGCTTCTCTGATCTTAAAGCCGATCTTCTCCGAACGGCTGTCAACCTCCGCCAGTATACCGTTTGCCTTCAGCTCTTTACATACCTTCTGCGCATAATCCTCGTACTTATCGGAGATCGGCAGAACTCTCACCTGCACCGGACACAGCCATGTGGGGAATTTGCCCTCATATTTCTCGATCAGCCACGCAAGGGTTCTCTCATAGCAGCCCATGGAAGTTCTGTGAATGATATAGGGCCGTACCTTATCGCCGTTCTGGTCGATATAATACATATCAAACTGTGCCGCTAACAGCGCATCCCACTGGATCGTGATCATCGTGTCTTCCTTGCCGTACACGTTCTTTGTATTGATATCGACTTTCGGACCGTAGAAAGCCGCCTCTCCCACATCCTCCACAAAGGGAATCTGCAATTCTTCCATAATACTCCGGATATGGCCCTCGGTCTCTTCCCAAACTTCCGGTTCGCCGATATATTTCTCCCTGTTATCGGGATCCCATTTGGAGAGATGATAGGTCACATCCTCCTCCACACCCAATGTCTTCAGGCAGTACTGGGCAAGAGCGATACATTTTTTAAATTCCTCCACCATCTGATCCGGTCTCACGATCAGATGTCCCTCGGAGATCGTAAACTGACGCACTCTGGTCAGGCCATGCATCTCGCCGGAATCCTCGTTCCGGAAAAGTGTGGAAGTCTCGCCGTAGCGCAGAGGCAGATCCCTGTAGGAATGCTGTGATGCCTTGTAGACAAAATACTGGAACGGACAGGTCATCGGACGCAGAGCGAACACTTCCTTATCTTTCTCCTCATCCCCCAGCACAAACATCCCCTCTTTATAGTGGTCCCAGTGGCCTGAGAGCCTATACAGGTCGCTCTTTGCCATAAGCGGCGTTTTCGTCCTGATATAACCCCACTCGTTATCCTCCAGATCCTCGATCCAGCGCTGCATGGTCTGAACCATCTTCGCCCCCTTTGGCATCAAAAGCGGCAGCCCCTGTCCGATCACATCCACTGTCGTAAACAGTTCCATCTCCCGTCCCAGTTTATTGTGGTCCCGGCGTTTGATATTTTCCAGATATTCCAGATACTCCGCAAGCTCTTCTTTCTTTTGAAAGGCAGTGCCGTAAATTCTCTGCAGCTGCGCCTTATTTGAGTCTCCGCGCCAGTAAGCCATGGAAGAAGAGATCAGTTTGAACGCCTTAATGCCTTTGGTGCTCATCAGATGCGGTCCCGCGCACAGATCCACGAATCCGCCCTGGTCATAGAAAGAGATCTCCGCATCCTCCGGCAGATCCTCGATCAGTTCCACCTTGTAGGGTTCACCTTTTTCTTCCATGAATTTTATGGCCTCCGCCCGGGGCAGCGTAAAGCGCTTTAATTCATGCCCTTCCTTGATGATTTTTTTCATCTCCGCCTCGATCTGATCCAGATCCTCCCTGGTAAAAGGCGCATACTCAAAATCATAGTAATATCCGGTATCGATGCTGGGGCCGATGGCCAGTTTCGCCTCCGGGAACACCCTCTTTACCGCCTCCGCCATCACATGGGAAGCCGTGTGGCGCACCACCCGAAGCCCTTCCTTATCGTTTGCTGTCAGAATATTCAGCTCACAGTCCTCCTCCACAGGCGTGCGCAGATCCACCACCTGCCCGTTTATCTCTCCGGCGCAGGCCGCCCTGGCCAGGCCCTCGCTGATATCTTTCGCAATGTCTATCACGCTGATACCAGATTCATACTCCTTGACGCTGCCGTCTTTTAATGTGATCTTCATGTCATTCTCCTTCCTCTCTTATTTCTTTTTTCTAAAATATGCTTTTATCTTTGCTGATTTAACCTGCCGTCAGGCACTTTCCTCTTCTCCTTCCCCGGTATCGGCGGCCCCGCCTGCATACTCCCCCTTAGTCATCGACCGCAGGGAAAAGAATACGACTGCCGCCCCGATCGCTCCGAACAGAACAATGGCCGTCAGGAAAATAAATTTTTCCATCCCCTGTATCTCCTGCAGGCTGCTGTAAATATTGCAGGCCAGATACACCAGATATACTCCCGCCACAATGCGGATCACCAGATTCATCTGTGTCGGCAGTCCCCGTTCTCTCTTTTTGTTTTCTTTCTTATCGTTCATCTTTCCTCCCGCCTGCCTCTGCTGACATATTTCCCACGAGTGCCATCTGCAATCGAGCAGAGATGATTTATCTTCCCCTGCTCGCGCGCGGGCACGTACAGCAACACTGCTAATTTCCTTACGTGCCCCTGTGCATAAAAAAATCCCACGCACTACACTATGTAATGCATGGGACGTAAATTACGCGGTTCCACCCTGCTTGCTTTCGCTGTTGTCAGTCGATCTGTCTGCATACTCATTTTCCCAAATGCCTGTGCATCCATTCGGACTTTCACACCGCCAAAGCCACTCATTCGCCCATAACGCAGGCCTGCGGGCCGTATTAAAGCCACTCCGAGCTGGTCTTCCCCGATGCTCCCACAAAGGAACTTTCAGCACGGAAATTTTTCATTCCCGGTTCCTCTCTCTGCTGCGTTCTGCACAGGTACTCGTCTCATCAACGTTTTATCTGAAATTTTCTGTTCTTCCCTATTCTACTCCGAAAAATCTTATCTGTAAAGTCAAAATTTTATAAAGTTTCCTACCCCTTTACACTTCCCAGAGCAACACCCGCTATAATATACTTCGACAGCACCAGATACACAATAATAAGCGGTAGCACCGTCAACGTCAGCCCCAGATACACGGAGCCGTACTCGGTCTTATAGATATCTCCCCGCAGAAGGCTTACCATAATGGGCATCGTATACTTCTCCTGATTGGTCAGAAGGATGAGCGGTGTAAACAGGTTGTTCCAGCTTGACACAAAACTGAAGATTGCCTGGGTCGCAATAGCCGGCTTCATGATCGGAAGGGCAATCATATTGAAAATGGCAAATTCTTTTGCGCCGTCGATCCGCGCCGACTGTATGATCTCCATGGAAAGCGCGGGATACATATACTGCCGCATGAAAAATACCATGGACGGAGATGCGATGGCAGGCAGGATCAGCATCCACATATTGTTTGTCATATGTATTTTATATACCATCTGATAGAAACCAATCATCGTGACCTGCGCCGGTATCATCATCACCGCCATAATAAAGCTGAAATAAGGTTTTCTAAACTTCCAGTCATACACCACCAGGCCGTAGGCCGTCATCGTGGAAAAATACACTGCGCACAGCGTCGCGCCGCAGGAAATAAACAGAGAGTTCATAAACCCTTTCATCGGATCAAAGCTCTTTCCCGTCAGGATCGCCAGGTTTTTCAAGGCATATCTGGAAGGAAGCAATGAGATCGCATGGGCCTGGATCTCCACCGTGGAGCGGGTGGAATTGACAATCATGATATAAAAGGGCGCTATACTCAGGATCGCAAGAAGAATGCAAACCGTATAGATCACTATTTTAATAATCGTATTGCTTCTGTTTTTTAACATCACGCACCCTCCTTTCCGGCTTTCTTCAATGCATTCTGTTCCCGTCTGTAAGCCTTCTCCTGTTCTCTGATCTGTTTGCGCAGTTTCTCCTCATCCTTATCACGCATCAGGAAGAACATGATCGCGGAGAGGATGCAGATGATCGTGAACATGATCATGCTGGCCGCAGCCGCCCTGTTATACATATAGCTTCCGCTGAAGGCCTGATTATAGATAAACACGCTGGTCGTCAGGGTTGCGTTATCCGGCCCGCCCAACATAAACAGCTTCGGGATATCAAACATATTCAGGCCACCGATCAGACTGGTCACCAGCGTGAACAGCAGGATCGTTCTGATATTCGGGATCGTCACGAGAAAGAAGGTCTGCACACGGTTTGCGCCGTCCACCTCCGCCGCCTCGAAGATCTCGGGGCTGATGCCCAGAATACCGGAAATCACCACGATCATCGTATAACCGTACCACATCCAGAACTGGATAAATGCCACGATGGCCCGGGTCACCGTCTTGTTTATCAGAAACTGGATCGGCGTATCCGACAGCCCAAGCGACATGACCAGATCGTTGGCGGGACTCATGGGATAATCAAACATCGCCTTAAATAAAATAGCGATCGTCGCCGCCGTAATGATATTGGGCATATAGAACAGTACCTTGAAAAATCCCTGCCCTTTGATCTTGCTCCTCTTATCGGTAAACCATGCTGCCAGTAAGAGCGCCAGACAGATCTGCGGAATAAAGTTCGCGATCCAGATGCCCACCGTATTTTTCAGTGCTTTAATAAACGACGGATTTGTCAAAATCGTCTTAAAATTTGCAAAGGGATCCTCCAGTATCTTGAAGTTCGTCATACCGAGCCCTTTTAGATCCGTAAATCCGATGATCAGGGTATACAGAATCGGATACAGCATAAACAGTATAAACGCTATCGTGAACGGCAGACAGAACAGGTATCCGTATTTTGCATATCTGTTTTTCTTTTTACCCATGTTTTCACCTCTGCTTCCTTGTTTTATATACACAGCGACAGCCATCTGCCCTGCGAATGGCCTTATGCCGAAAAAGTGAGGCAGGGGGGCCGACTAAAGTCGCCGCCCCATCCTGCTTTCCTGTTCTTATTCCACTACTACATCCAGGTTATCCGCCACCTGCTGCTTAAAGTCTGCCAGGGCCTGTTCACGGGACTTGTTGCCTGACGTGTACTCACGCACCTGATCTCTCCAGTATGTGTTGATCGTCTCGTCATACTGTGTCAGGTTCTTGCCGTTTGCAAACTGGTTAGCCGGTACAAATACTTCAAACATATTCTGTCCGCCCAGGAAATCCAGTTCGCCGTTGGACATTTCCATAACCGTGCCGGATGCCACAGCGTCCTTTGTGCCGCCTTCACCGTTCAATGTGCCGTTAGCCCACATATACTGAAGGCCTTCCTCACTGCAGTCAAGGGTGATCCATCTCAGGATTTCCGCTACCGCTTCTTTCTTCTGAGTGTCCTTATTTGCCAGGAGCCATGTACCCCCCCAGAAGAAGCCGATGGGAGGTTCGCAGATCGCCCAATCGCCGTATGTACCTTCGCCCACTGCTGCGCCGCCGCAGTTGGGAGCCAGTGTGTAGTTGATCAGCCATGCAGGTCCGAAGAAACCGAAGATCTGCTGCTGGCCTTCGCCCTTCATATCAGCAAACCATGCATCCTGCCAGTCCTGTGTATCGTTGTGATAGCCTTTATCTTTCAACTCTTTGGAGAGATCAAGGAACTCTTCTCTCTTCGGATCGATGGTCAGCTTCCCGTCCACGATCCAGCCTGCGTCGGAGCTGTTCTCCACTGCGTGCCAGATGTCGCCGTCGCCGGATACGATACCGTAGCCTTTTGCCTTTAACTCATCAGCCGCTGCGTAGAACTGATCCCAGCCGGGGCCGATCTTCTTGCCGATCTCTGCCGGATCGTCCGTACCCCATACATCTTTCGCGATGGATCTGCGGTAGATGAATGCGCCGCCGGTAGCCTGATAACCCAGTGCAACGAGTTTGCCGTCCGGATTTGTTCCGATATCGATGGTATACTGTGCGATGTCAGCCGCCTCTATGTCAGCCGCCACGTCGATCCCCAGATCTTCGTAGGGAGCCGCATAACCGGAAGCATCGCCCTGTGCATATTTCAGTACGAAAGCTGCCTCTGCGCAGTAGATATCCGGAGCCTCCGCGCCGCCTGCTGCCAGCGCCTGATCCAGTGCGGGCTGATATGCGCCGTCTGTGGTTGCAATGATCGTTGCATTGATCTCGTAAGGGAAATCAGGATGTAAATCTTTGTATTTCTGGATCATATTGGGAACCTCATCGGTAAATGCCCATACATTGATCACCTCGCCGGCAGGAGCTGCAGCCTCCCCCTCATCGGAACTGCTTTCAGCGTTGTCCGTGTTCTCCGCAGCCGGTGCTTCCGTGCCGCCATCTGCCGCCGGCGCATCCCCGGAACCGCCGCAGCCCGCCAGAAGTGTTGCAGCCATAGCTGCTGTGAGCAGTACGCTCAATAATTTTTTCTTCATGAAAAATCCTCCCTCTTTAAATATTATGTATTCTTCCGTTGTTCCGGAAGTCTCTGATATTTTTTATTATACACTTCTTCTGCCCTCCTCCACTTTACAAATCTTGCTCATATATTGTCATTTATTGCTATCTTCACAATTTTCGTGAATAAAACATCTCTTTTTCGTACATTTTTAACATATCAATATCTGAAAAAGCAAAAAAACTCAAAAAAGTTGTGCAAAAAGAAAAGGATAGCATTGTTTTATTATGCTATCCTTCCATAATCTGTTCCACAGAATCCTTCGACGATACACAGATTTTCTCTATAATTCCAGACAGATACCGCCGCTGCCCCGCAGTGCCTCCGTTCTTTTATCCGGCTGCCCAAAGCCTGCGTAAAGCAAAGCCCCGGTTCCCTCATATTTCCTTTCTCCCGAAATATCCACCGTCCGGAAAGCCTCTGCAGGTACTTTTATACGGACCTTCCTCTCCTCACCGGCCTCCAGACGCACCCGCGCAAAAGCCGCCAGATGAGGATGAGGCACTTCGTTGCCCGTCCCTTTCACATGCACATAGACCTGTAATACTTCTTCCGCGGTCCGATCTCCCCGGTTGTACGCGGTCACTTCGATCACACCCTCTGTCTCCGTAAGCCCCCGGCAATCCGGCGCCTGTAAGATCACTGCATCCTGCACCCCGGCCTCTCCGTAGGTCAGTCCGTAGCCAAAGGGATAGAGCGGCTCCTTTTCCAGGAACCGATAAGTCCTGCCTTTCATGGAATAGTCCGTAAAATCAGGCAGTTCCGCCATATCTCTGTATATGGTCACTGGCAGTTTCCCGGAGGGGGACGCCTCCCCGAACAAAATCGCCGCAACATCCCTGCCGCCCCTCGCCCCGGGATACCACACCTGCAAGACCGCCGCCGCCGTCTCATCCGCCCTGCACAGGTCCATGGCGCTGCCTGTCATTACACACACTACAAAGGGTACCCCGGTCTCTATGATCTTTTCCAGCAGTTCCCGCTGAGGCGCCGGAAACTGCAGATCCTTTTTATCGCCGGAATAATAGGCATTTCCGGTATCTCCCTCTTCTCCTTCCAGCGTCTCATCCAACCCCAGACACAAAACCACCGCATCCGAATGCTTCGCCACCGTCACCGCCTCTGAGAGTCTGTCCCCCGGCATCGCCAGATCCTCTTCCCTGTCTTTATCCAGATGACACCCCTGAGCGTAAAGCACCCTTACCTCTTCTCCCACATGATCCTGAATTCCTTCTAATACCGTGATATACCGGGAAGAAGTACCGTGATAGTTTCCAATCAGCGCTCTTCTGCTGTCCGCATTGGGGCCGATCACGCCGATGGTTTTCAGCTTTCCTTTGTCAAGCGGCAAAATTCCGTTGTTTTTCAAGAGCACAACGCTCTCCCTTGCCGCCCGCGACGCGGTCTCCAGATGGGGCTTTGACTCCACCGCCTCGTAGGGAATGTCATCAAATTCCGTCTCATCGAACATCCCTAACAGAAATCTTGTGGTAAACAGCCGCACCGCCGATCTCCTGATATGCTCCTTCGGCAGGATTCCCTGCTCATAGGCTTCCATAATATGCTGATAGGTACAGCCGCAGTTCAAATCGCACCCCTTTTCCAGGGCCAGCTTCACGCTCTCCACAGGCTTATCCGTCACTTTGTGGTTCTCATGGAAATCCCGCACCGCCCAGCAGTCCGAGACATAATGCCCCTCAAACTCCCACAGCCCTCTGAGTACTTCTTCCATCAGATAGGTGTTGGCGCAGCAGGGCTCTCCGTTGGTCCTGTTGTAGGCGCCCATCACCGCTTCCACATGGCCTTCCTTTACGCAGGCCTCAAAGGCCGGCAGATAAGTCTCCCACATCTCCTTTTTATCCGCCTCCGCATTAAAGTAGTGGCGCATATCCTCCGGCCCCGAATGCACCGCAAAATGTTTCGCACAGGCAGCCGTCTTTAAATATGCTCCGTCCCCCTGCAAGCCTTTGACAAACGCCACCCCCAGACGTCCGGTCAGATACGGATCCTCCCCGTATGTCTCATGCCCTCTGCCCCAACGGGGATCTCTGAAAATATTTACATTGGGAGACCATAAAGTCAGCCCCTTGTAGATATCTCTGTCCTCCTGTTTTACCGATTCGTTGTACTTGGCCCTGGCCTCCGTGGCAATGCACTGCGCCACTTCGTAAAGCAGCTCCTCATCAAATGTCGCCCCCAGTGCGATGGCCTGCGGAAACACAGTTGCCGTTCCGGCTCTCGCCACACCGTGCAGCCCCTCGTTCCACCAGTTGTAAGCGCAAATTCCCAGTCTCTCCACAGCCGGCGCGTCAAAACGCAGCTGGGAAGCCATCTCTTCCACTGTCATCTGGTCTACCAGCGCCTGCGCCCTCCTCTTTGCCTCTTCCCTGTTCATACCATCTCCCCTTCTTTTTGTGGTGTTGCCTGACTATAGCTTTTTCTATCGTACCGCAAATCCCGCTTTTGCGCCATGACACATATTGCCTTTTAATATACAAAAGTTGCTCTTTCTTCCAAAAATACTTTTCTTTTTGTATTTTCCATTTTATCATAAATGAAGGAAATTAAAGCAGTATCTGCCAATTTCAGAAAAACAGGAGGTCCCGCCATGAACAGACCGGCTCCTATCGTTCCCGAACGCTACAGACAGCCCACCATTGATTTTGAACCCCTCCGCACCCTGGACAAAAACGCTCAGGAGAGAGTTCTCTATGTGCCGGATACCCATATGCGCATCTGGTATAACGTCCAGTATGACGGCTACGACATGCATCACCACGATGCGGCGGAAGTCATCATCTGCATGGCGGAAACCTACACTGTCATCGCTAACAGCAAAACCTACCATATGAATGTGGGGGATGTCCTGATTATTCCTCCCCACATGCTGCATGAATTAAAGAGCAATGACGGCGGTGCCCGCTTTATCTGTCTTTTTAATATTGAAGTGCTGAATTTTTCCAGAGACTTTAAAATCATGGCTCCTGTCTTTATGGATGCCTATTTCTGCACCGCAGCTTCCAAACCTGATATCTATCAGCAGGTTTACAGCTCTCTGATCTCCGCCACCGAGATCTATTTTTCCAATGTGATCATGGGGGAACTCTCCATCTACTCCATTCTGCTCAATGTTTTTTCCTTAATCGGGCGCGATTACTTCAAACTGAGCGACAGCAGTTCCCTGAACTCCTCCGCAGAAAAGCCGAGAGAGCATTACGAGCGGATCGCGGCCCTGTTACGCTATATTGATTCCAACTATATGGAAGATCTTACGCTTGAAAAGGCCGCCGATTACACCGGCTTTTCCAAATATCATTTTTCCCGGCTGTTCAAACAGCATACCCACACCACCTTTTACGACTATCTGTCCCGCAAAAGGATCCAGGAGGCGCAGTACCTCCTCTCTACCGAATCCAACATCACCGATATAGCCTTCCGGACCGGTTTCAACAACCTGACCACGTTCTGCCGCTGCTTCAAAAAAGTGACCAACTATTCGCCCAGCGAGTACCGCAGCCAGTTAAGGCCGGAACAAGTACATTTGTGATATTTTTTCGTTGACGTTCTCCACTTAATTATCATATAATATATCTGCATATTATATGGAATCTTTATGTACATCAGAATAAATACAGAAAGGAATCTCAGAATGAAACAAAGTTTTGGAATGGACTTGCACGGAGATCTGAAAACCGCAGTGCGCGGCATTAACAGGCCACAGTTCCTCATGCTGTTTTCAAATGCCGGTCAGTTTGAATCACATGTACAGGAACTGGAATCCCTTTTCCCCGGTGTGCCCAGTATCGGCTGCATCGGCATGAGTTACGACACCAGAATCGTGGAAAAGGGTGTCGGCGTCATCGCTTTTTCAGACGGTGTCATTGCCGCCGCCAATGTACTGGAGCAGGTATCTTCCATGCCTGTCAAATATATCAGACGTCTTGAAGAGGACGTAAAAAAGGTGGATTCCGCCAAAAACAATTCCATATGCATCGACCTTTGCACCGGCAACGACGCCTGCGTTCTGACTACTATATACAGTGTTTTAAAACGCAGGAATATTCAGCTGATAGGGGGAACCGGCGATGCCGGAAAAGTATCCGCAAACGGAAATGTCTATCAGGATGCCGTGGTGTACGCTCTGGTGAAAAACCAGCACGGCAGGGTAAAGGCCTACAAGGAAAACATCTACCACCAGATGGGGAATGAACGCTTTATCGCCTCCCGGACCAACAGAGATAACTATGTCGTGGGCGCTCTGAACAACCGCTCCGCCAAACAGGTCTATCAGGATATTCTCCATGTGACGGAGAAAGAGATCACGACGCAGACTTTCAAAAATCCCTTCGGCAAGCTCAACGGGGACGACACCTGCATTATCTCCATCAAGGAAGTAAGCGGCAATTCCCTTGCCTGTTTCAGACAGGTAAACGACTCCGATATTCTGGTTATGCTGGAACTGGGAGACTATAAAGAGATCGTGAAAAATACAATAGCTCAGATACAGCATGATTTCCCGAAGATCTCCGCGGTATTTTCCGTCAACTGCCTGTTCCGCTATCTTCTGTTTACACAGAATAAGTACATGCAGGAATATCTGGGAGAAATGGGCAAGTTGGGGCGACATGCAGGTTTTGTAGGATATGGGGAACATTATAATAACTGTTTCGTCAACCAGTCCATGACCTGTGTCGTATTTGAGTGAAATAATCCGTGCAGGCATGGCTGCCCGGCTCGTTGCCCGCGGAAATAAAACAAACCGAAACAAAATAACGGAGGATCATACAATGCCATTTTGGAAAAAATCCAGTCCGGATAAAGTGCCTGTCGCTTCGGAGGAAAAAACTCTCTATCCGGTATTACATATCATAAACTGTCTGAAAGATTATCGCAATGAGCTGGTACAGAAGGAGGTAAGCTCCCTCTCAGAGATAAGCGAAATAGGACATTCCTTCGAAGATGTCCTCTCCGAGAATGAGAACTTCCAGGAAAAGCTACAGGAATTCGGAAGCAGTTTCTCCAGCATAGAGGAAGTATCCGGCCAGTTCAGCGCCGTGAAGGATACCATCGCCCAGTCCGTCGATGCCGCACAGAGCGGTGTGGATGAGCTCAGAGACAGCTCCATGCAGGTAAAAACCTACTTCGATGAAATGGAACATACTTTTGAGGATCTGCAGAATGCCATAGAAAAAATCAGGCAGTCCACTTCCAAGATCGTCTCCATCGCCGAACAGACCAACATTCTCGCGCTGAACGCCTCCATAGAGGCCGCCCGCGCCGGCGAGCAGGGACGGGGATTTGCCGTGGTGGCAACCCAGGTGAAAAAACTGGTGGATGAGATCAAGGGACTGACCAGCGACGTCAATGCCGGTATCTCAGATGCAAGCAACGGAGCGCAGCATCTTTACAACAGCATCACAACTTCCCAGAAGGCTCTGGGAAACAGCCTTGACAAGGTGGAGGCTACCTCCAAAACCTTCGATGAGATCATTCGCTCCGCGGACGGCGCCGTAACCGTGCACGACGATATCTCCGGAGTGATCGGAGATTCCAAGGCATCGCTTGATGCGCTGTGCGCTTTCTTTGAACAAATCAAAGATAAATATCAGGAAGTGATGAACCATATTGATAATGCGGAACATCTGGGCACCACAAAGAGCGCCATGTTTGAGGACATCGACAACATGATGTCCCAGATCCCATTAGTCATCGATGATTACACGGGCCGCAGGCAGGCATGATTTCCAAAAAGTATACAGGGCATGGATCCGATTCCGGGTGCATGCCCTTTTTATGCGCAGCAAGCTGCTGGGCATTTCACCCTCGCGGCAGCAGCGGAAGAGGAATCTTCTCTACCTGATTGCACACGCGCCTTCTTCAGTCAGATTTTCCTCAATTATTGCCGCGGCGCAGGCCACAAACTTCGCACAGGGGCGCTTTCTGTAATATTCCGGCGTTCTCTCCGAAGGTCTGGCCGACTGATCGCGCCCCAGGATGCCCAACAGCTCTCGGCAGATCAGAGAACCGTTTTCCGCCTCAAACTTCGCTAACAGATCTCTGGTCCTCTGATACACTCTTTCCCTCGCCTGCAGATCACCGGGATCCACATTTCCTTCCGCAAGCCCGGTGAGCAGAGCGACAGCGGATACCGTGCCGCACACCTCCCGCAGCCTGCTGATGCCGCCGCCCATGGAGTTGGTCAGATTCATCGCCGTCTGCCTGTCTATCCCAAACAGATCCGCATAGGTGGAAAACACCGCCTGGGCACAGTTACAGCCTCCCAGAAACGCCTCTACAGCCTGCTCTCTTCTGGAGTGTTCCAATTTTACCTTACCGTTTTCTCTTTCCTGATCTTCCATACAAAGCCTCCTGTTTTCCGGATCAGTCACTGTCCGGCCCGATGCCTGGTTTTCCACCCTGTCCCCGCGTACTGGCGACTGTCACTCCATATTGACCAGATTAGTATTCCACTTCCCGCCTGGCCCGATGTCTTGCCATAATTTCAGCTCTGCGTTGTCTTCTCTCCTGCTCTTTTCTGTAATTTCGGTAAAAGATATAGCCGCAGACCGCCGCCGCTGCCAGCACTACCAGAAAGACCGCTACAGTCAATATAGGAAAGCCTGCCTTTTTCTTCACATCTCCGGCGATATCAGCCGTTTTATCCGCTTCCGTTTGGGTACTTTCCGCCATCTCCTGTTTTCCGGCGTTTTCCACCCGTTCATCCATCTCCTCCAGGGTAAGCCGTTTTGATGCATCCTCCCCGGATGGTTCTTCTTCCGCTTCCTCCAAAGCTTCATTCTCTTCTGATCTCGCGGCCTGAAGTTCTTTCACTTTCACGTCGATCTGCGCCATCACAGTAGGATCATCATAGCAGCCAAAACCATAGTCAAAGAGCGCTTCCGTATCGACATAGTGGTTTGGTTTCTTATAGTCTTTCAGCACTACGCAGACCAGCCTGTGCCCATCCTTTTTAGCAAAAGTGACCAGTGTCAGCTGGGCCACAGAGGTATAACCGTTTTTACCGCCCAGCATGTATTCATAAGGCCTGGCGTCACTGTACTGACAGCCCGGCAGCATACGGTGGTGGTTACGCAAATCAAAAGTGTCTGGCTGCGTCGGCGTAGCATCGATATGATAAACTACAGTGCCAGATATCTCTAACAGTGTTTCATTGCGCGCAAACGCCTGGCCGATCAGCGCCATATCATAGGCGCTGGTATAGTGATTATCATCGTGAAGTCCGTTGGCATTCACAAAATTGGAGTCCGTTCCGCCGAGCTCTTTTACTTTTTCATTCATCATCGCGGCAAAACCCTCTATGCTGCCGCCCACATGCTCCGCCATCCCCGAGGAAACTTCATTTGCGGACGCAAGCAGCGCCCCATAATAGCACTGCTCCATCGTCAATTGCTCCCCCTCATCCATCCCGATGTTGGAAGAACCTCTTTCAATACCGAAGACTGCCTCATGAGAAAAAGTGACTATATCAGTCATTTCACTGTGCTCCGCCGCCACAAGACAGGTCAGCAGTTTTGTGACGGAAGCCGGATACTGCCTTTTATGGATATTCTTTTCATATAATGTGACACCAGTGTCAATGTCCATCAAAATGGCGCTGTCTGCAATCACGGCGGGCGCCGTGGCCATATCGATCGCCCAGTCCGGCCCCGTGGGCAGCACCTCCTCCTCTTCCGTTGCGTTTACCGGAAGACACGACACCGCCATCGCCAATATCAGTAAAAAGACTGTTATTCTGCATCTGCCCTTTTTTCTTATCATCTTATCCCCAAATCTATCGATATGCTCTGCAGCACTTATTATTTACATTCCCACAGGCCGGTCAGTCAAAAAACTCCACTGCCACGATCTACAGGATCTCATATGCCAGCCCCATCTCCTCCAGAAGCCCGCACAGCTCCCTGTCCCAGCATTTTTCCGGACTTTTATCCATAGTAAAGCCCTGATAGGAGATCCCTCCCGTCAGGGTAATAACACCGCTTTCATACTTTACCGTGCAGAGCAGATACTTCACAAAGCTTTCACTGTCCCCCTGGCCTTCCACCGCTTTCAGGCATGCTTTGGCCTTTTGCGGCATACAGGCAAGCACCAGTTTCATGAAAAGCGGCGTGCGTTTTCCCTTCACGATCTGCAACACCTGTGGACGCATCGATTCCCAGGCCGCGAATTCCGAAAGTTCCTGCTGCTTTTGCTCTTCCCTGGTATAAAATTCCCTTCTGACACGTCCGTCAATCACATAACTGACAAAAGTGTCAACCTGTGCTTCCACCAGCAGAAAATCTGCGAAGTCCCCTGTCATCAGAAACTTCTGCATAAACGCTTTCGTATTCTTTATCTTTAAACAAACCATCGTCCGTTATCCTTCATTATATATGTATTCCTTATTTTTTATCTTAACACAAAAAAGCGGTTGCATGCAACCGCTTTTCCGAGGTCTTTTTTCTATTATGTGGTAAAACGTAACCGTTCATTCCTACTGCGGCTCCGAACCGCCGGACAGCCGCAGGAATGGACAATTACTTCCTGTGCAACAAGAAAATCAATCCGCCCGCAGCGCCCGCATGGAGTTCATGATCGCAATCACTGCCACGCCCACATCCGCAAACACCGCTTCCCACATATTCGCCATCCCCAGTGCGCCCAGAATCAGCACAAGCGCTTTAATACCAAGCGCAAAGACAATATTCTGCTTCACGATACGCAGTGTCTTCCGCGCACATTTTACCACCGCTGCAATTTTTTTCACATCATCGTCCATCAGCACGACATCCGCCGCCTCGATCGCCGCGTCCGATCCCATACTGCCCATGGCAATTCCAATATCCGCTCTGGAAAGCACCGGCGCATCGTTAATGCCGTCACCGGCAAAAGCCAGTTTCTCTTTCCCTCTCTGGTTTGCAAGCAGCGTTTCCACAATGCTCACCTTATCCGCCGGCAAAAGTTCCGCGTGTACTTCATCGATCCCCAGTTCTCCCGCCACTTTATCCGCTGCCTGCTTTCTGTCACCGGTCAGCATCACGCACTTTTTCACACCCACTTTTTTCATGCTGCAGATCGCTTCCGCTGCCCCCTCCTTCACCACATCCGAAATGACAACGGCTCCCAGATACTGCTTTTCACAGGCTGCATACACGATCGTTCCCGCTTCAGCCACAGGTTCATAATCTATGTCTTCAAGCTGCATCAGCTTTTCGTTCCCCAACAGTACTTCCCGGCCGTCCACTCTGACGCATATGCCGTGTCCCGCAGTCTCCTTCGCCTCTTCCACCCGGGACATCTCCAGCTTTCCGCCATCCTTCTCATAGGCCTCCCTGATGGAAACCGCTATCGGATGATTGGAGTATCCTTCTCCAAGTGCCGCCAGTTCCAGAAGCTTTCGCTTCTTCTCACTGTTTTCACCACTGCTGTTCTCACAGACTTTTTTCACCCTGTCTCCGGAACTTGCCTCTCCGTCGCCCGTCTCCTGTCCGTCGTTGGCCTCCTCCCCGTTTCTTCTCTCTGCCAGCAGAATCTTCGTGACCTTAAATTCTCCTTTCGTCAGGGTTCCTGTTTTATCAAACACAATGGTAGTCATTTCTGCAACCGCTTCCAGGAAGTTCCCGCCCTTCACCAGCACTCCCATACGGGAAGCCGCACCGATTCCTCCGAAAAATCCGAGGGGTACGGAGATCACAAGAGCGCAGGGACAGGAGATCACAAGAAAAGTACAGGCCCTCTGAATCCACATACCCAGGCCTCCTCCCAGAATAAGCGGCGGCACAAACGCTAACAGTACAGCCGCTATGGTCACCACCGGCGTATAATACCTGGCAAACTTTGTGATGAATTTTTCCGTTTTTGCCTTTTTGCTGCTGGCATTTTCCACCAGTTCCAGAATCTTTGCCACGGTAGAATCATCAAACTCTTTTGTGGTTTTTATTTTCAGTGTGCCATTTCCATTGACACAGCCGCTGAAAATTTCTTCCCCGGCAGATGTTTTTCTCGGAACCGACTCACCGGTCAGCGCCGCTGTGTCGATAAAGGATTCCCCTTCGATCACGACACCGTCCAACGGAATTCTCTCCCCCGGCTTTACAACGATGACGGAACCCACTTCCACATCATCCGGATCCACCTGCACGAGCGCACCGTCCTGTTCGATATTCGCATATTCCGGACAGATGTCCATCATATCCGCGATAGACTGTCTGGACTTTCCCACCGCATAACTCTGAAACAGCTCCCCCACCTGATAAAACAGCATTACGGCGGCGGCCTCCGAGTACTCCCTCACGCCAAAAGCGCCAAAGGTTGCAAGCATCATCAGAAAATTTTCATCGAAGATCTGTCCGTTTCTGATATTCCGTGCCGCCTTATAAATAATATCATATCCGATGATCAGGTAGGGAACGGCATAAAAGGGCAACAGCAGCCAGGTATCCGTCCATGAACCAAACACCCCCATATGCTCGCAGATCATCAACGCCGCCAGCAACACAAACGATATGATAATTCTTTTTAACATATTTTTCTGCTTCTTTGTCATCTTTTTCACCATCTATCTTCTTTCATGGATTTTTCTATCTCTTATCTCAATATTTTACAGTCCGGTTCCACCTTCGCACAGACGGCCACTACTTCTTCCATAATCTCATCGAATCTCTCATCCTCCGCCTCAATCGTCATCTTCTGTGCCATAAAACTGACATTAGCGTCATTTACGCCATGGATCTTCTTAATGGCATCCTCCATCTTTGCCGCACAATTTGCACAATCCAGATCTTCCAGTTTAAATTTTTTCTTCATTTTTTTCTCCTTTTTCTTTTCTGAATTTTTATTATTTCATTTCACTTTCGGTGAAACCCGCTGCATTACCATTACTCCTCAATGTGTTCACGGCCCTGTGCTATGATCGTCCGCACATGATCATCTGCCAGGGAATAGAATACAGATTTTCCTTCCCTTCTCGCGTTCACCAGTTTTGCCTGCTTCAGAATCCTCAGCTGATGCGAAACTGCCGACTGCGTCATATGAAGCACTTCCGCCAGGTCGCAGACGCACACTTCCGCCTCAAAAAGCACAAACAGGATCCTGATCCTCGTGGAATCGCCGAACACCTTAAACAGCTCTGCCAGATCATACAATTCCTCTTCCATCGGCATTTCCTTATTTACCTTTTCCACCAGCTCCTCATGCACAAAAACCTGATCGCAGCAGTCTATCCCTGATTTTTCCATCGTTTTCCTCACTCCTCTCTGCCCCTTTCCTGACAAGCCTGGCACTATTATAAATGATATTGTGATACGCTTATCCCTTCATATACCATTTCAAAAACATCTTTCTTCCAGGTTATATCTGACAATTCACCATAAACATGTCATACGGATAATGCGACGACTGAACATATGAGCATTTGTTCATATGTTTAATATACTACCATACCGATATCCTGTCAATATCTTTTCAAATTTTTTATATCAGTATCATTTGCATTTTTGTTCTGAATTCAAACCGAATACACAAAAGGCTGCCCGTTTTTCACCAGACAGCCTTGATTCATTCTGTAATATATGATTTTTATTCTGCGAGAACCTCTTCCCCGCTCTCTCCCTCTTCCGGCACATCGCTCTCAGAAGCAGTAATATCCTTATCTTTGTATTTTACACGATAAATTCGAAGCAAAGCCTCATCGATACGGCTCCTCAGGGCCTCATCGGTTTCAGCTGTCTGCAACAGTCCCTCATACGCCTCCTTAAAGTTCTCAGGCAAATAAATCATATCAGCACCTGCCCGTAAAGCTTTTTCCGCAGCTTCAGCCGATGTATTATAGTCTTTAACTGCCGCCTCGTTTAAAGCTCCTGTAATCACAATTCCATCAAATCCCAGATTATTCCGAAGCAATCCGATTACCGTCTGGGAGAGACAGCAGGGCGTATTATCACCGGTCAGGCCGGGCGCCGACATTGTCCCTACCATAACAAATTCACTGCCTGCATTGATTGCCGCCTGGTATGCCAGAAATTCCGCGCTTTCCATATCGCTCTGACTGCGCTCCGTATCAGCCATACCGTCTGCCGTAGATTCAATCACAGCCCCTAAACCTGGGAATGTTTTTACGCAGGCACTGACTCCCATTCCCGTTAACCCGCTTATATAAGCCGCAGCCATCTCCCCTGCCTGTGCGGCATCTGTTCCAAAACTTCTGTTTCCGAGAATACTGTTTTCCAATATTTTCACATCGGCCACGGGTGCAAGATTCAGATTAAAACCATATTCTGCGAGATATGCTCCTGTGTCACTGCCCGCCTTATTTGCACCATCTGTACCACTCACCGATGCCATATCAGGTACTTCCGTCACAGAAAGTTTGGACGCAACCGCAGAGTTCTCTCCGCCTTCCTCGTTCACTGCCAGAAACAATGTCTCATCGATCAATGCTGTATTTTTCAACAACTCCTTTAACTGATCTTCACCAGTAATATTATTTTCCGTATAAACAAGACCACCCACTCTATATTTTGTCAGTGCTTCTTTTGTTGTATTTCCTGCTTTGGTTACCACATCCACACCGGTAAGCTGCTCCGGCGTCACCATAAATAGCGCTGCTACTTTCTCTTCCAGAGGCATCTCTGCGATCCGCGCCGTTACGATCGCATCCAGAGGACTGAGGGCCGGCTCTTCTTCCACAGGCTGCTCCTCGGGATCACTTTCTAAATCCACAACAGGATCTTCCTCTGGCATAATCTCTTCCTGCTCTTCCTGCTGTTCTTTTTCCTGCTTACTTGCCTGAAATTTTTGAACAAGTTTTCTTCCGCCAAAAAATGCTCCGGCTAAAGCGCCTCCTATCAAAAGCAGAACTACAACGTATGCAAGAATCTGGTTTCTGATCCGACGGGATCTCCTGCGGGCACGCTTTTCGTCCTCACTGCTCCAGCTATCGTCATCGTCGTCTACATCTTCTTCATCATCCATATCTTCTTCGTCATCATAATCGTCATCTTCTTCTATATCATCATCCTCTTCGTCGTCATCCTCTTCGTCGTCATCTTCTTCATCTTCGTCATAATCATCATCATATTCATCATCCATTGCAAACAAACGTTTTTTACTGTACTCTTTTTCCGATTTTCTGTTTTTTTTCATAATTTCCTCATTCCTGTATTGACCTTCTTTACCGCTTCTTCCCTTTTAAATGCGGGCAGAGCCCCGAAAAACTTTGAGTCGGTATAATATCTGTCTATATTATACGATATTATACCTTATCTATCTGCAAATTTCTACAGGAAAAGCCTTCTAAATAAAAAAAGTTTCTCCGGGCATGATAAGAGGGTATCAATCTTTTCGACTAATACCCTCTTCTAAACTATTGTGTCCAATGGTCTTTCCTCCATTTTTTACTACAATCTATATGAAATTTTTGGTCTTCCGCATCCTTTCCATTCTCCCTGTTTTTGTACCTGTGTACTGTAACGTTTTCTTTTCTGTTCTTTCCTCTCGTTACTCTTTCAGATGTACTCGTCCGCTTCAGCTTGTTTCCGGTTCCTTATTCATCTCCTGTTAAAGTTTATGTTTTAGGTGGTCCGTACCTCCTTTGCTTAGATTTCATGATTTATAATAATCGGTGTTTAACAACCGTTGTACCATTATTTCAGAATTACCTTCCGATTTCTCTTCTGGCTTTATCGTATTCATTTTTCATATATTCTCATATATTTTTTAAATTCGTTTTAATGGCCCATTGGTCTGTCCCACCTTTATCATGTTCTATTTTTTTATCTTACCTCTGCCCCGGATCTCATACTTCTTTTATCCGTCGGCTCTTTTCTCCTTTATTCACTTTTCAGTTTTTTCTTATCAGCCCATTGGCCTGCACCTCTTAAATTATCTTTTATCTGAAATATTTCTTTTACCTGTCCATTGGACCATACCATCCTTATTCTACTATTATTCTAGTTCCAGTTTACTTTTTCATTGGACCGTACCGCCTTTTCTTTTTTCTCTCTGTTTATGTTTCCATTATATCACCTATCCCACAATTGTCAATACATTTTTTGATAAAATTTAAAATTTTTCCATATTTTTTTAAAGCTATATATTGTTTTTGATTTTTCAAAAAATTCATACAATTTATCTGTCTTTTTACGCATTATTTAATGACGATCGATGCCAGGGCTGCAAAAGTTTTACATCTTCCTGTCATTCCATTATCAAACTTGAGTTTTCGTAAATTGTAAATGAAATAGAAAAAATAGCATTCCTTAGAGCAGTCCTGTTGATTTTTGAAGGGAGAAAAGAG
>OFFN01000153.1_pt1 | contig 71619 bp, 47 predicted proteins | sample 1521381 | NCBI WGS metagenome assembly OFFN01 (sample SAMEA3504112, study PRJEB24116) | mouse gut metagenome | biome: mouse gut; feature: mouse-associated habitat; material: faeces | place: Denmark | collected 2011 | reverse complement strand
AAACCTGCTCAAAATCTTAATAAATCTTGACCTTGAAAAAAGTTTAAATCAGTTCTATATAAAAGCAAAATGCCCATACGAAAAAGAGCGAGAAAAATAAAAAGTTAATTTTTTTTTCAAATTCTTGTGAAATCAAAATTTATTACTTAAATTTGCAGCGTATTAAGGCCCTCAAGGAGCGGTATTAACTTCATAGGCTAACATCAAAATCGCGAACTGACCTCACGACTCATGACGGCGGACCACGCACTGAGTTGCCGACTCACCACGAAGGCACCTCCCCATAGCAAGGCATTGATACACACCTCCAACCTACGACTAAATAAATTAAGTTTAACCATAAAATCTACTTCACAATGAAGAAATTTTACGCATTCGCAGCAGCCGCAGCCATCGCTATGTCGGCTAACGCTCAGGCTCTCTACATGACTGGCGCCAGCACAGCTGACGCTGACAACGGCGGTCTCCCCGCAGAGTGGGCTCCCAGCAACCCCGCAGAGTTCGAAATCGTTAACGGCAACTTCGAGCTGACTGTCAATGGCCTCACTTCTTTCAAGATTTCTACTACAAAGAGCGATGTAGAGGGCGACTGGACTGGCTTCAACGAGGGTATCCTGACTTGCAACTATGGCGAGGAGCAGGGTGTGACCGTAGATCTCGAACCCGGCACAGGTGATTCTCCCAACATCCTCTGTCCTTGGGAAGGCGACTGGAAAGTAGTTGTAGCCGGTGATTTCTCTACTATCACTATGACTACTGATACTCCCAAACCCGCAGGTGGCATCCAGCTCTACTTCCGTGGCGACATGAACGGTTGGGGCAGCGATGACGCATGGCTCTTCGAGAATGTAGGCGAAAACACTTTCCGTTTCGTATGCGCTGAGGGTCAGCAGATCAATGCTGGCGAAGGCTTCAAGATTGCTGACGCTAACTGGGCTAAATACAACTTCGGTGCTGGTGAGGATCCCATCCTCGCAGACATGGACAACGCTCTCTTCAACAACGGCGGCAACATCACTCTCGACGAAGCTTGGACTGGCACTTGCTACCTCACTATCGACCCCGAGGTTTGCGCTGAATATGCTGCAGGTGCTGTAGCAGTTATGTACCTCGCAACTGACGCTGAGGATGTACCCGAATGGTTCGAAGGTAGCGGCGTGGCTAACGTAGCTATCGACGAGAACGCTCCCGCTCAGTACTACACTCTTCAGGGTGTGCGCGTAGCTAACCCCGAGAAGGGCCTCTACATCGTAGTTAAGGGCGAAAAGTCTTACAAGGCTGTCGTTAAGTAATCTCACTGAAGATACGACTTCAAGCGGAATCCGCGCCCGCTCACCTCACCTGCTGATGTGGCCGCCGGGCTCACGATTCCAACTATAAAACCATCAATTGGAGGATGACCTTTCCGGTCATCCTCCTTTTTACATTTTTTTGAAGATGCCAATCCGCAAATCTCAAACATTTTGACTAATTTTGCGTATTGAATTATATGGAAAATCTGAATCAGAATGAAAAGATGGCCTCGGCTGATGTTATCAACGAGGCCACCAACTCGGAATATAAGTATGGCTTCACCTCAGACATCGACACCGACATCGTGCCGCCGGGTCTGACGGAGGATACCGTGCGTCTAATCTCACGCCTCAAGGGTGAACCGGAATGGCTGCTCGACTTCCGTCTCAAGGCATTCCGCTACTGGCTCACGCTCACACCCCCGAAGTGGGCGCATCTTGACATTCCCGAAATAGATTTCCAGGCCATCTCATATTATGCCGCCCCGAAAAAGAAGGAGCTTAAGAAGAGCATGGATGAGGTCGACCCGGAGCTTATCGAGACGTTCAATAAGCTCGGCATCTCGCTCGAGGAGCAGAAGCAACTCGCCGGTGTGGCCGTAGATGCGGTCATGGACTCGGTGAGCGTCAAGACCACCCACCGCGAGAAACTTGCCGAACTCGGCGTCATCTTCTGCTCTTTCTCTGAGGCTGTGAAGGATTACCCCGACCTAGTGAAGAAGTATCTGGGCTCGGTCGTAAGCTACCGCGACAACTTCTATGCGGCTCTGAACTCGGCGGTATTCTCCGACGGGTCGTTTGTCTATATCCCCAAGGGGGTGCGCTGCCCGATGGAGCTGTCGACTTACTTCCGCATCAACGCCTCGGGCACAGGCCAGTTTGAACGCACGCTCATTGTGGCCGACGACGACGCTTACGTCTCCTACCTCGAGGGATGCACCGCCCCGATGCGCGACGAAAATCAACTGCATGCCGCTATCGTAGAGATTATCTGCGAGGAGAGAGCCGAGGTGAAGTACAGCACCGTTCAGAACTGGTATGCCGGCGATAAGGAGGGGCGCGGCGGAATCTACAATTTCGTCACCAAGCGAGGCCTCTGCCGTGGCCACCGCTCGAAGATATCATGGACTCAGGTAGAGACCGGCTCGGCTATCACCTGGAAGTACCCTTCGTGTGTGCTCAAGGGTGATGAGTCGGTGGGTGAGTTCTACTCTGTGGCCGTCACCAACAATCATCAGCAGGCCGACACCGGCACAAAAATGATACACATCGGCCGCAACTCGCGCAGCACCATCGTCAGCAAGGGTATTTCGGCGGGAAAATCGCAGAATTCCTACCGCGGCCTGGTGCGCATCGACAGCCGCGCCTCGGGATGCCGCAACTTCACACAGTGCGACTCGCTGCTGATGGGCCCCGACTGCGGCGCCCATACCTTCCCGGTGATTGATGTGCGCAACAAGGAGTCGGTGGCCGAACATGAGGCCACCACATCAAAAATCAATGAAGAGCAGCTCTTCTACTGCCAGCAACGCGGCATACCCACCGAGGAAGCCATCGGCCTCATCGTGAGCGGTTATGCCAAGGAGGTGATGAACAAGCTCCCCATGGAGTTTGCCGTAGAGGCGCAGAAACTTCTGCAGATCACCCTCGAGGGTTCGGTGGGTTAATCCGCCCTCCCCTGCTCCGCCTTGAGCCGGCACGCTGCTCCCTCCACCCGCCCTCCTCAGAGAGGATTCTCGCGATGAAGCTGCATCCCCTCCGGCCGGAGCTTAACCATATTGCAAGAAATGATAGAAAGAACCGTAATAGTCGACGGCATAGACCCTCAGACATTCTATGGCGTCAACAACTCAAATATCAACCTCATACGCAATCTCTTCCCGAAATTGCGCATGGCGGCACGCGGAAGCGTCATCAAGGTCATCGGCGAGGACTCGGAGACTGCCGAGTTCGAGCGAAAGGTCAAGGAGATCGAGGCCTATGCCGCCAAATACAATAAGCTCACCGATGAGGTCATCATCGACATCATCAAGGGTGAGCCGCCAAAGGCGGTAAACTCCGAGGGGGTCATCATCTTCGGACAAAGCGGGCGCCCCATCGCGCCGCGCAATGCCAACCAGGCCCGGATGGTGAAGTCATTTGAGGAGAACGACCTCACTTTCGCCCTCGGCCCGGCCGGCACCGGCAAAACCTACATCGCCATCGCCCTGGCTGTGGCGGCGCTTAAAAACCGCGCCTGCAAACGCATCATCCTCTCGCGTCCGGCCGTGGAGGCGGGCGAGAAACTCGGCTTCCTGCCGGGCGACATGAAGGATAAGATCGACCCCTATCTCCGGCCACTCTACGATGCTCTGGAGGATATGCTACCGGCTGTGAAACTGAAGGAGTATATGGAGTCTGACACCATACAGATCGCGCCGCTGGCCTTCATGCGCGGCCGAACCCTCAACGATGCCATCATCATTCTCGATGAGGCCCAGAACACCACGAAGCATCAGATGAAGATGTTTCTGACCCGACTGGGTGTCAACGCCAAGATGATCATCACCGGCGACGCCACTCAGATTGACCTGCCACGAAGCGTGCAGTCCGGCCTTATGCAGGCGCTGAGAATCCTGCGCGGCGTGAAGGGGATCGGCGTCATCGAGTATGCCAAGAAGGATATCGTGCGCCACCCGCTCGTGCAGCGCATCGTCGATGCCTATGAGGCGCGTGAGGAGAAGGTGGATAAGGAATTTGAAGATAAACTCAGCGCAGCCCCCGCCGGGGAGGCGCACGGCAGAGACTGACCGTACTTTTTCAGTCTGACACCACGTGATGATCAATATAGGAGACACCGTAAGATACCTCAACTCAGTGGGCGGAGGCGTAGTGACCCGCATCGACGGCAAAATCGCTTATGTCGACGACAACGGCTTCGAGACCCCGTTTCAGACCAAGGAGCTGGTGGTGGTGCTCCCGGCAGGCCACGAGAAGCCTAAGGGGGGCGCCAAACTGATGTTTGACCAGGAGGCCTTCGATGAGGGTAAGAGCCAGAAGCGCAAACCGGCCCCTGAACCCACCCTCACCAAAGACACCACTCCGAAGCCTGCCCCACTGCCGCCGGCTCCGGAGACTCCGCATGGCGACCGCCTCACCATCTCGCTGGCCTTCGAGCCTTCGGATGTGAAGCGTCTCTCAGAGGCTACATTCAATGCAGTGCTGGTGAATGACTCCAACTACACCCTGCAGTTCTTCCTGGCCGGACGCGCTCCGGAGAGTGCTTCGTGGAATGTAATCTACCAGGGGGATGTGCAGCCAAATGAGCTCATCGACCTGGCGCAGTTCACCCACTCCACCCTCGGCCGGATAGAGCGTATCGTGTTTCAGGCCATAGCTTTCAAGTCGGGCAAGGAGTTCGACATCAAGGACCCCATCGGGGTGATACGCAAACTCGACCTTACGAAGTTCCATAAGGTGCATTGCTTCCGCCCCGGACGCTTCTTCGAGGAGCCTGTGCTTGAATTCCCCCTCATCACCTCCGACAGATTCCAGAAACAGTAACCACATCATGAAACTCAAGGATAAATTCTGGACATACCCCGCAGAGGCCGAGAATGGACGGCGACTCATCATCACCGGGCGCGATGTGCCGGCCGACATCATCTCGGCCGGAAAACATATTTTCCGGCTCACTGTCAGCTGGGACTATACGCCGCTCCCCGACGGGATGCCCGATGAAGAGGATGCCCGCCTGATGGAGCAGGCCACCGACGCTCTTCTCGACGAGACACGCCGCGACCCGGCCGCAATCCTTACCGGCATATACACCGGCGACGGACGCCGAGACTGGATCTTCTACACCCGCTCGCTCCACATCTTCCGCAATATCCTCAACCGTGCCCTCGCCCCGCTGCCGCCGCTGCCGCTGAGCATCGAGGCCGCCGAGGACCCCGAGTGGGAGGAGTATCTCGACATGAGGGCCCAGACCTACATCCCCGACGAGGATGACGCCGACTGACCCCTGACATCAAAAAAACAATAATCTATAAAATCAATCCATATGCTAAAACTCAGACTGACCTCCTTGCTCGCCTCGGCTGTGCTGGCAATCACCGCATTGCACGCTCAGGTCACCAGCGAGCCGACTCCGCTCTATGACAACAGCCCGGATGTGGTGATCTATTTTCACGCTGATCAGGGCAACAAGACACTGAAAAACCTCTCGGAGTCAACCCCCATCTACGCTCACACCGGCGTAATCACTTCGGCTTCGAAGGATGACACCGACTGGAAATACGCCACTGTGTGGAACAAGAACCTCGACAAATACAAGATGACCTATGTCAGCCCCGACCTCTATTCGCTCAACATAGGCAACATCAAGGAATTCTATGGCATTACAAACGACTCTGAGGTGGTGCGCAAACTCGTGTTCGTGTTCCGCAACTCCGACGGCTCGAAAGAGGCCAAGACTTCATCGGGTGGAGATATCACCCTCGATGTCATCTCGACAGCACTGCAGGTGGAGTTCTCTTCTGACGCCGCCTCATCTACCATCACCCCCGAGAATCCCACCGTCAACTTCACCCTCAAAGCCAATAAAGAAGCTGACCGCATGTGGATCTCTGTCTTCACCGAGAAGATGATCGAGAAGGAGAATGTCGACCAGCTCGACTTCGCCTACACCTTCACCAAGCCCGGCAACTATCTTATCTACGGCAATGTGGAGCTCGACGGCAAGGTCACTTCAAGCACCATCAAGCTCACTATGGTCGAGGCCTCTGAAGAGATGGACTACCCGGGCGGCACTCCCAAGATGGGAGCCGTGCGCGATGCCGACGGCAATGTGACTTTCTGTCTGGCTGCCCCGCTCAAGGAGTGTGTGGAAATCGCCGGCGAATGGAATGGCTACGAGCCCGCGCCGATGTATAAGACCGATGTCGACGGCCAACGCTATTTCTGGACCACAGTCAGCGGTCTGGAGGCCGACAAGCCCTACCCCTACTACTATGTCGTGGATGGTGTCTATAATGTGGGCGACCCCTACGCTCGCCTCGTGCTCGACCCCAACAACGACCGCTACATCTCGTCGAGCGTATATCCCGACATGCCTGCCTACCCCTCGCAGGTGACCCAGAAAATCTCTATGGCCGTATATCAGGAGAATATCAACGACTTCGACTGGACCGACGATGACTTCGAGCCCGTGCGCAAACAGGACCTCGTGATCTACGAGCTGCTGCTGCGCGACTTCACCGGCACCGAGGGCAAGGCCCAGGGCAACGGCACAGTGCGCCAGGCCATCGAGAAAATCCCCTATCTCAAGAGCCTCGGCATCAACGCCATCGAGCTCCTGCCTATCAATGAATTCAACGGCAATAACTCATGGGGCTACAATCCCAACTTCTATTTCGCTCCCGACAAGGCCTACGGCACTCCCGATGACTACAAGGAGTTTATCAACAAGTGCCACGAAGAGGGTATCGCCGTCATTCTCGACATGGTCTTCAACCAGACCGACTGGCAGCACCCCTGGTATGTGATGTATCCCGCGGGTCAGAACCCGATGTACAACGCCGACGCGCCTCACGCATACTCTGTGCTCAACGACTGGAACCAGGGTCATCCCCTCGTGCGCCAGCAGTGGAAGGATGTGGTGAAATACTGGATGGAGGAATATCACGTCGACGGTTATCGCTTCGACCTCGTGAAGGGTCTGGGCGACAATGACTCTTACGCCAACAACGGCGATGCCGCCACCAACGCCTACAACGCCAGCCGCGTGGCCAACATGCGCGCTATCCAGGAGGCAATGAATGAGATCAACCCCGACGCATTCTTTATCAACGAGAATCTCGCCGGCGCTCAGGAGGAGAACGAGATGGCTGCCTTCGGCATGCTCAACTGGGCAAATGTGAATGAGGCCGGTTGCCAGTTCGCAATGGGCTATATCACCAACTCCAACCTCAACCGCATGTATGCCAAGAATGACGGCCGCACTGTCAACTCTACCGTAGCCTACCTCGAGTCACACGATGAGGAGCGTCTGGCCTACAAGCAGATCAAGTACGGCCAGACTCAGGTGAAGAATGACCATGCGCTCGCTTGCCGCCGCCTCGGCTCGGCTGCCGCTCAGATGATTCTCGCCCCCGGTGCCCACATGATATGGATGTTCTCGGAGATGGGCAACGCTCAGACCACCAAGACTGCCAACGGTTCTAACAACGTCGACCCGAAAATCGTCAACTGGAATCTGCTCGATGACCCGGCCAACCGCACCCTGATGGAGTCGTATGCCGAGCTCATCTCTATCCGCACCGCCAACCCCGAACTCTTCGACGTGACTGCCGACGCCACATTCTCTATGGCCTGCAACACCTCGAACTGGGCTAAGGGTCGCACCCTCATCTCGGCCACTGCCGACAAGCAGCTCATCACTGTGGTCAACCCCAACCTCACCGGCGAAATCACCGTCGAGGTTCCCTTCAGCTTCACTTCGCAGGATAAATACACTATCGCCACGAAGTCGTATGCCACCAATCCCACATTCTCTGTGGCTGACGGCACTGTGACTCTGCCGGCCAACTCATACGTCGTGATCGCTTCGACCAACATGAGCTCAGTCGATGAGATCGCCGCTCCCACCGACGCCCAGCTCATGGCGCGCGGCGAGAATGGCTCAATCGCCATCGACAATGCCCCCGCAGGCTTCCAGATTTACGACCTCAGCGGCTCACTGCGCCACAGCTCGCAGGCCGCAGCCGCCAACGTAGCCATCGAACCCGGCCTCTACATCGTGCGCAGCGGCGCCGAGGCCTGCAAAGTACTCGTGAAATAATGAGCAATGAGTAACGAGCAATTACTAATTAGAAAAACGGCTCTCTAATGGCGCCTCACTAATCACTGCTCACTACTCACTAAGAACAAAGACCCCTAAGGAGGGACGTAAGCAATTTTAAAGCTTACGCCCCTCCTTTTAACTTTTATAAACCAATAATTCAGCCACATACGACGTTTATATCACGGTTGCCTTAATGACGATACCCCGGGCAGCGGGGGCTCGCGGGCGCCATGAGGCGTAAGCAAGCCTCCCCCCGGATTTGGAAACATGAATTGTCTAAATTTTGAGTTATATACATTAGTAATTTCTATCACGCCGCGCGGGCCAGCATTGTTGCAGACCTTGACGTGGCGCCCAGGCCCGGACGTCGCGATGACGCCCGGGCCTTGTGGTTTATTTGTGTATCTCTCAATTTTTGATTAAATTTGCGGACGGTCCAAATGCCTAACGGCACCGCGCACCGCTCCTGCGGAGCGACTTGCGCTTTTGGCCGACGCGCGAATTGTTAATTTGCCTCACATGATAGATATGGATTTCATACCGGTCGCATCTTCGGCCGAGGAGCAGCAGGTGCAACTCGCTTTCCGCGGGCTGCTCGACGCTTATCTGCGCAGCAACCATCGCCGCAAGGTGGAGATCATCGAGAAGGCTTTCCGTTTCGCGCGCATGGCGCATGGTGATTCGCGACGCCGCAACGGCGACCCCTACATTCTGCATCCGGTGGCCGTGGCCCGCATCGCCGTCGAGGAGATGGGGCTCGGCTCCACATCAATCTGCGCGGCGCTGCTGCATGAGGTGCTCGAGAATCCTGACTATACGCCTGATGATATCCGCGAGGCGTTCGGAGATAAAATCGCTTCTATCGTGGTGGGTATAGCCCGAATCTCGGGGGGTATACTGGGCCAGAATGCCGAGGTGCAGGCCGAGAAGTTCCGCAAACTCCTGCTGAGCATGGCCACCGATGTGCGCGTCGTGCTCGTCAAGATGGCCGACCGTCTCCACAACATGCGCACTCTCGACGCACTGCGCCCGGAGAAGCAGGCACGTGTGGCCGATGAGACTCTCTACGTCTACGCCCCTCTCGCCCATCGTCTCGGTCTGAACAAGATGAAGTATGAACTCGAAGACCTCTCGATGCGTTATAAGCATCCTGATGTCTATGCCGAGATTCGCTCGAAGGTGGTGGAGAGCGAGGCCGAACGCCAGCGCATCGTCGAGGAGTTTGTGGCGCCGGTGAAGCGCCGACTCGATGAGGCGGGGTTCACTTATGAAATCAAGGCCAGGGTGAAGAGCGCATACTCTATCTTCAACAAGATGCAGAAGAAGGGTGTCCCCTTTGAGGAGGTCTACGATATCTATGCGCTGCGTGTAATCTTCGACAATGATGACGACGCGGCCGAGAAACTGCGCTGCTGGCAAATCTATACCTTCTTCACCGACTACTATCAGGTGCATCCCGGCCGACTGCGCGACTGGACCTCGACGCCGAAGGCCAACGGCTACCGCGCGCTGCATCTCACCGCCATGGGCCCCGATGCCAAGTGGATCGAGGTGCAGATACGCTCGCGCAAGATGGATGAGATTGCCGAACTCGGATATGCCGCGCATTGGAAATACAAGACCGGCGAATCCACACCCGAGGGTGAGCTGGAGACCTGGATGAACACCATAAAGGATATCCTGGCCCATCCGGGACCGGATGCAATCGACTTCCTGGAGACCATCAAGCTCTCGCTTTATTCGCGCGAGATTTATGTCTTCACGCCGGATGGCGATGTGGTGCCGTTGCCCTCGGGCTCGACGGTGCTCGACATGGCTTTCGCCATACATTCGCAGCTGGGCATGCACTTCGTGGCGGCTCAGATCAACCGCCGCCTCGTGGGCCCCGACCATCAGCTTGAATCGGGCGACCAGGTGAAAATCATATCATCCGACACCAAACTCCCCGACCCGGCATGGATCGACCTCTGCCACACGGCAAAGGCCCGGCATAAACTGAGGGCCTATTTCCGCAAGAGGGGGACCGACCCGCAGGGCTGACCCCACCCCGACTCACTCACCTCCACTTCTCAGAATCTGACTATGAATAAGATATTCGATAAAGTATCCCTCCTCAGAATAGCGCTGCTGCTGGCTGCCACGGCGATAGTGCTGCTGGTGGTGCCGCGCGCCGACCAGCAGAGCTACAGCTACGAGCTGAATCTCCCCTGGAAGTATCCGCTGCTGACGGCAGATTTCGACACACCGATTCTGCGCGACTCGATGTCGATGCGCCAGATGCATGACTCGATCGAGGCCAACTTCATACCCTTCGCCATACGCGACAGCCAAGCCACAAAGGAGCTGCTCGAACGCTTCTCTACCTCGGTGCGCCCGGATGTGTCGGCGCATGACGCGGCATTGCTCGTGCACTACGTGGGGCAGGCATATTCGGATGGCATCGCCACTCCGGCACTCTACGCCCAGATCAAGCGAGGCAACAACACGAAGTATCGTGTGCTCAACCGTCAGGCCGAGGGTGGTAGCGTGGTCGAGACCTTCGACGGCTCGCATGTACGCTCGCAGAAAGAGGCTTTCGAATATGTCGATTCTCTTTATTCGGTGGCCACCGGGCGCGAACGCAATGAGTTGCCGGCCGGTGTGGCCCGCGCTCTGGGGGCTGTGTTGCTCCCGGACCTATCTGTCGATTCGCTCAACGACACAAAATTCCGCGACCAGGAATACCTGAATGTCAACGGCGCCTTGGGTGTCATCAAGAAGGGACAGAGGATTGTGGACCGCGGCGAAATCATCAACCAGCAGATCTACACCAACCTCAACACCTATCAGGAGATGCTGCAGTCGAAAAACAACACGACCGCCTCACACTCCTACTTCTATATCGGCCAGGCGCTCTATCTGCTATGCTGCTGGATGGTGCTGTATGTCTTTCTGGCCCTTTACCGCCCGAAGCTATTCGCCAACCTGCGCAACATGACATTCCTGACATCGCTCATCACCATCTTCGTGGTCATTGCCACGCTGGTGTTTGAGTTCAACATGCAGGCGCTCTATGTGATGCCTTTCGCTGCAGTGCCGGTGATAGTGATGGTCTTCTTCGATTCGCGCACCGCCATATTCTCGCTGCTGACGGCGGTGTTCCTGACGGCCATCATCGCCACATATCAGTTTCAGTTCATAGTGCTGGAGCTTTGCGCGGGTCTGGCCGCCACATTCAGCATCAATCACCTCTCGAAGCGCAGCCAGCTGCTGCGCACTGCGGCTATCACTCTGGCTGTCTATTCGCTACTGTACTTCGCTCTGGTGCTCGTGACCGATGGCAATCTGCGCCAGTTCGACCCGAGCATGCTGCTGATGTTTGTGTTCAATTCGCTCATTCTATCTTTCGCCTATATCCTGATTCTTATCATCGAGAAACTCTTCGGCTTCACCTCGATGGTGACGCTCGTGGAGCTCTCCGACATCAATCACCCGCTGCTGCGGCGCCTGGCCGAGGAGGCTCCGGGCACATTCCAGCATTCGATGCAGGTGTCGACGCTGGCCTCGGAGGCGGCACGCGCCATCGGCGCCAATACGCAGCTCGTGCGCACCGGCGCCCTCTATCATGATATCGGCAAGATGGAGAGTCCGATCTTCTTCACCGAAAACCAGCATGGTGTCAACCCCCACGCCGGACTGGCCCCCGAGACTTCAGCCCGCAAGATAATCTCGCACGTCACCGATGGTCTGGCACTGGCCGCCAAGGCCAAACTGCCGCAGGTGATACGCGATTTCATCTCCGAGCACCATGGCCGGGGCATCACGAAGTATTTCTACAACACGGCGGTCAATGAGAAGGGTGAGGAGAATGTCAACCGTCACGACTTCGAGTATCCGGGCCCTAACCCGCAGTCGAAAGAGACGGCTATCCTGATGATGGCCGACAGTGTCGAGGCAGCCTCACGCAGCCTTAAGGATTATTCGCAACACAATATCGACGCGCTTGTGGATGGCATAATCGACTCGCAGATCCACGACGGTCTGCTATGCGAGTCGCCACTGAGCTTCAAGGATATCAACACCATCAAGCAGACCTTCAAGAAGCGCCTGGCCACCATCTACCACACCCGCGTGGCCTACCCCGAAATCAAGAAGTGAGCCCACGGCGCCGTCCTCCCTCAAGTATCCCTCAAAAAATGACTAAAGGGTGAACCCTCTTTTGAAGGATACTTAACACTATTTTAGATTTATTTTTAATAATTCCACTCTCCTTGGCGTTTCAATAATATGGGGAGGCGCGAAGCTGACTCGCCGCTGCCTCCGGGGCAGTGGCTCCCGAAGGCTGACGCGCCAAGAAACTCCCCGATTATGCCTATGACTATATTTCTCATCATATTGAGCGTGACGCTGTGGGTGGCCGCATTCGCTTTCTTCGGCCGGAGGATTCTCTTGAGTCCGGCTCTGTCATATTGCGCGCTGATGGCGCTGAGCTTCACGTCGTATGAGGGGCTGCCGCTGGTGCCGGTGGGGAACGCTATGAGTCTGTCGTGGCTCTGCATCACGCTGGTGGTGATGCTCATTATCGTGCTGCAGAATCCGGCTGTGCGCATCCAGAGCCGAGGCACGGGCTATATGCTGCTCGGCGCTGTGGCCGGAATGGCTGTGGGTCTGCTGGGATATACCTTCACCTCAACCCTCAATACGCTCTACGCGATGATGATGGGGGGCACGGCTGTGGGATGCATCCTCGGTCTGCTGGTGTTCACCAACACCCCCGACGGTCGCGCCATGGCACCGGCCACAGGGCATTTCTGGAGTTATCTGCGCGCCAAGGGATTCCCTGCTCTCGTCACTGTGGCGCAGCTCGGCATAGCGGCCGTAATCCTTATCGCGCGGTTCGCGAGCTGACCGGCCCGCATACGGCGCACCGGTGCGCCCTCATGGCGCCGCTGCGGCCGGCAAGTTGAGCCCCAGCGATATTTATAACCCAATATTGTAAGCTAATGAAGAGACTGATATATTTGATGTTGGCGGCGGCCCTGGCCCTTCCGGCCCTGGGAGTCACCAGCCAGACCGATAAGAAGAGTAAATCGCGTAAAATCACGGTCGAACGCCCTGACTTCGCCCAAATCGAACGCGACACCCAGGATCCGAAGAGTGAATACTACTTCCCTAAGCTCATAAAGATATATAACCGCAATGATACGTCGATGACGCAGGACCAATATCGCAACCTCTATCTCGGCTATCAGTTTCAGGAGGACTACGACCCCTACCGCACATCCCCCTACAATGCGCAGTCCGACTCGCTCCTGGCCATAACCAAGGCCACCAAGGAGCGACTCAACGCAGTGAGCGATTCGCTCAATACACTGGTGAAGAACAACCGCATGTCGGGCCATGAGGCCGAGAAGAAGAAGGAGTATTACCGCACTCTCTACAAGCGCCAGCTGCGCGAACTGGCCACGCTCGTGGAGCTCTCGCTGAAGGATAATCCGTTTGACCTGCGCCAGATGTCGGTGCTCGTGCATGCCTCGCAGGAGATGGGCAACGCCATGAAGGCCAAAATCTGGGAGTATCGTCTGGAGAATATACTCGCCGCCATAAAGAGCACCGGCTCGGGCGAGGATATGGAGAATGCCTTCTATGTCATCTACCCGATGCATGAGTATAATATGATTCAGCTGCTCGGCTACGAGCCCACGGCTGTGGACTTCCCCGCCGAGGGTTTCGACTATATCAGCGTGCGCCCCGACCCGGAGTCGAAACGCCGCATCAGCAAGCCGGCAAAGGGATTCTACTTCAATGTGGCCAACCTCACCCGCCAATACGAGCTTAAGCACCCCGAAGAGGCCGAGGAGGATGCCGCCGATGACGCAGAATCCACCGACTACTCCACCACCCTCGACCCCGAGGAGGCTCTCCCCTCCACCATCCTCTCTCCCGATGAGATTCCCGCAGAATAAACCGATAAAATTAAAATATGGACAAAAAAGAGACTATTGGACCCGGCAAATTCGTGAAATACGAATATAAACTCTACGACGACGCCAACGGCGAACTCCTCTTCGAGACCCCGAAGGATGCTCCCGATGAGCTGGTGTATGGCATAAGCCACGACGTGGTGCCGGGACTGCTTGCCGCCATGAAGGATCTGGCCGCCGGCGATAAGTTTGAGGTGACCCTCCCCCCGGCTGCCGCTTTCGGCGACCGCTATGATGAGAATGTAGTGGTGCTGGAGAAGCAGATCTTCGAACGCGACGGCAAACTGGCCGATGAGGTTGTGGTGGGTGCCGAACTCCCCATGATGACAGCCGAGGGCTACCGCATACTCGGCCGCGTGCTCGACATCAGCGATGCCGGAATAAAGATGGACTTCAACCACCCCTTCGCCGGAAAGACCGTGCGCTACGAAGGTAAAGTGGTAGAGGTGCGCGACGCCACCCCCGATGAGCTCAAACCCGCCGGCGGATGCTGCTGCGGCCACGACCACGGTTGCGGCGACGGCTGCGGCGACCACGGTTGCGGTGATGGCTGCGGCGACCACGGTTGCGGCGATGGCTGCGGCGACCACGGTTGCGGCGGTTGCCACTAATCCCCCCCCCCTCAATAAAACAACACCAAGGGTGCGACATCTCATAACGCAGATGCCGCACCCTTTTTATCACTTCCACCCAAATTCTCTCCCATTAAAGTTGTTGAACCTTTTTATCAGCAAAGAGACATCGACACCCCCAAACGAGAATGCAGCGTGTACACCCATAGCCTTAAAGGCCCTAACGATTGTTCCGACAGTCAGATTGTGACCTCTTTCTATTCTTGACACCTGCGCACGCTGAACCCCCATCAGTTCACCCAGCTGCGCCTGCGTAAGGTTCTTTTCTTTTCTCGCCTGTCGGATAGCTTCGCCTATTAGATACGACTGCAATTCAGCATCCATTGCGTCGCGGCGTGGTGTCCCTTTCTCTCCGACAACACGGTCAAGCATCTCATCATGGGTATAAAGTTTCATCTTTTCCATATCTTATTTTGTTTTTCGGTTGTAATATTTTTTTCTTAATGCCTCAGCATGTGCCAATTCACTCTCAGGTGTCTTCTGGGTTTTCTTTACAAACCCGTGTGTAGCGATCACAAAATTTCCTGTGTCTTTATCCCAAAACGCAAGCAACGGTATTTGAAGCCTTGATAAATGGTTCGGAATTCCCATATATCATCGTTCAGCTTCTTGAATAGCTCCTTATCCATGAAAAAACGGCTCTTGGAAATATTGTACACAATCTTGTCTTTGACCTTATCAGGCAAGGATTCAAGAAATACAATAGCCTCTTCCATGTAGGTTACATCAAACTTCGCTTTCAGTTCCATTCTGTTTCATATTTAGGTTACAAAGATACAAATAATGCTACATATATAGAAACACTAAACCCATTATTTTGTTGCATATATTAGATGTGCTCGAAAAAAAATTGAAGAAAGTTGCGGATAATTCAAAAATTATTCGTAACTTTGCAAAGTCAAACAATTTTGACAAGGGCGAATACCAGAGTGGCCAAATGGGGCAGACTGTAAATCTGCTGGTTTATACCTTCGGTGGTTCGAATCCATCTTCGCCCACTTTTAAGTTGCGGAAGTAGCTCAGTTGATAGAGCATCAGCCTTCCAAGCTGAGGGTCGCGAGTTTGAGCCTCGTCTTCCGCTCAAAATAATATGTTTGCCAATGTAGCTCAGGGGTAGAGCACTTCCTTGGTAAGGAAGAGGTCGCGGGTTCAAATCCCGCCATCGGCTCTAAAAATTCAAAAATTTCAAAGCCCCGATAGCGTCCTGCGGTATCGTGGTTACTTGTTGAAAGTTAATCATTTAATCAAATAAATAGCAAAGTTATGGCTAAAGAGAAATTCGAAAGAACCAAACCGCATGTTAACATCGGTACCATCGGTCACGTTGACCACGGCAAAACTACTTTGACTGCCGCTATCACTACCGTGCTTGCAAAGGCCGGTCTTTCTGAAGTGAAGTCGTTCGACCAGATCGACAACGCACCTGAGGAAAAGGAACGTGGTATCACTATCAACACCGCACACGTAGAATACGAAACAGCTAACCGTCACTACGCACACGTAGACTGCCCCGGACACGCTGACTACGTTAAGAACATGGTAACCGGTGCTGCTCAGATGGACGGTGCAATCATCGTGGTTGCTGCAACCGACGGTCCTATGCCCCAGACCCGTGAGCACATCCTTCTCGCTCGTCAGGTGAACGTTCCCCGTATCGTTGTGTTCCTGAACAAGTGTGACATGGTTGACGACGAAGAAATGTTCGAACTCGTTGAAATGGAAATGCGTGACCTTCTTTCGTCTTACGACTACGATGGCGACGAAACTCCTATCATCCGCGGTTCTGCACTCGGCGCACTCAACGGCGAACCCCAGTGGGAACAGAAAGTTATGGAGCTCATGGAAGCTGTTGACAACTGGATTCCGCTGCCTCCCCGTGATATCGACAAACCTTTCTTGATGCCTGTTGAGGACGTATTCTCAATCACTGGTCGTGGTACTGTAGCTACTGGCCGTATCGAAACCGGTATCGTTAAGGTTGGTGACGAAGTTCAGATCATGGGTCTTGGCGCAGACATGAAGTCGGTTGTTACCGGTGTTGAAATGTTCCGCAAACTCCTCGATCAGGGTGAAGCTGGTGACAACGTAGGTCTGCTTCTCCGCGGTATCGACAAGAAAGATATCAAGCGTGGTATGGTAATCTGCCACCCGGGTGTTGTTAAGCCCCACAGCAAATTCAAAGCTTCAGTTTATATCCTGAAGAAAGAAGAAGGTGGCCGTCACACTCCGTTCCACAACCACTATCGTCCCCAGTTCTATATCCGTACACTCGACGTGACCGGTGAGATCATGCTCCCCGAAGGTGTAGAAATGGTTATGCCCGGCGACCACGTGGAGATCAAGGTGAAACTGATCAACCCCGTTGCATGCGACAAGGGTCTCCGTTTCGCTATCCGCGAAGGCGGCCGTACGGTAGGTTCAGGCCAGATTACTGAAATCATCGAGTAATACCCTCGGAGATATCACGTAAACGATAAACTACAAGTCAGGTTCACGACGCGAACCAAATGGAGTTGGGAACCTGACTTTTATACACGGGAATAGCTCAGTCGGTAGAGCACTGGTCTCCAAAACCAGGTGTCGGGAGTTCGAGCCTCTCTTCCCGTGCTAAAATTTTTAAAATGAAAAAACTAAAACTACTTACGAATATAGAGGAGTCCTATGCCGAACTCAGGTATAAGACTTCTTGGCCTACCAGAAAGCAGTTGATAAAGAGCGCATGCATCGTCATGATTGCTTCCGTGATTATCGCACTGATAATCTTTTTGATTGACTTTGTATGGCAACATTTAACGGGATTCGTTTATCCCCAGTAACCTCTGAAAGTGGATTGATCGATGGCTGAATCTAAGAAGGCATGGTACGTGCTGCGTGCCATTTCAGGAAAAGAGGCAAAGGTGAAAGAGGTGCTCGACGCTCAGATGCGCAACACCGACCTTGGCAACTATCTGTTTCAAGTGTTGATACCCACTGAAAAGGTACTCACTGTGCGCAACGGGAAAAAGGTGATTAAAGAAAAGAACCTTTATTCCGGTTATGTTTTTGTAGAGGCCGACCTTCAGGGCGAGGTTATGCATATACTGCGTAACACGACCAACGTTATCGATTTCCTAAAGGGAAGAGGCAAGGACGCCAAGCCCGAGGCGCTTCGCGAGAGCGAGGTGATGAGGATGCTCGGCACTGCCGACGACCTCAATGAAATCCCCGAAGAAGGCGTCAACGACTATATGGTCGGAGAGAGCGTCAAGGTGAACTATGGCCCGTTCACCGGCTTCATCGGCGAAATCATCGACGTCTATCCCGAGAAGAAGAAACTGAAGGTAGAGGTGAAGATTTTTGGCAGGAAGACTCCGCTGGAGTTGGAAAATTCGCAGGTAGAGCGTGAATTGCGAGAGGCGTAATGTGGTTACGAACATGAAACCCCGTAGCGAGTCATGCACCAAACAAACAAATTAAAATAGTAATTAGAAATGGCTAAAGAAATTGCTGGACAGATCAAATTGCAGATTAAAGGTGGAGCAGCAAATCCATCGCCGCCAGTAGGTCCCGCCTTGGGTTCTAAGGGCATCAATATCATGGAGTTTTGCAAGCAATTCAATGCCCGCACCCAGGACAAGGCAGGCAAAGTGCTTCCTGTAGTAATCACTTACTACACCGACAAGAGCTTTGACTTCGTTGTAAAGACCCCTCCTGTGGCTATCCAGTTGCTGGAGGCCTCCAAGAAAAAGAGTGGATCGGCTCAGCCTAACCGTACGAAGGTGGCAGAGATCACTTGGGAGCAGGTGAAAGCGATTGCTGAAGATAAAATGCCTGATTTGAATTGCTTCACGGTAGAATCTGCGATGAAGATGGTTGCCGGAACAGCCAGAAGCATGGGTATCACCGTAAAAGGGGCGTTCCCTGGAAATAACTAATAAACTTCAATTGACATGGGTAAACTTACAAAGAATCAAAAGTTGGCTTTAGAGAAGATTGAAGCTGGGAAGGCGTACACACTTGCGGAAGCGGCAGAAAAGGTAAAGGAAATCACCTATACCAAATTTGATGCCTCACTTGATATTGACGTGCGTCTTGGCGTAGATCCCCGAAAAGCCAATCAAATGGTACGTGGCGTGGTAACACTTCCCCACGGAACCGGCAAACAGGTCAAAGTGCTTGTACTTTGCAATCCCGATGCTGAGGCCGCTGCTACAGCAGCAGGTGCCGACTATGTAGGCCTTGAAGAATATATCGACAAGATCAAGGGCGGCTGGCTCGACGTTGATGTCATCATCGCTCAGCCCGTAGTCATGGGTAAGATCGGTGCTGTGGCCCGTGTACTCGGTCCGCGCGGACTTATGCCTAACCCCAAGAGCGGTACTGTAACTGTTGACGTTGCAAAGGCTGTAGAGGAAGTCAAGAAGGGTAAGATCGACTTCAAGGTCGACAAGAACGGTATCGTTCACTCTTCGATTGGTAAAGTGTCATTTACCGCCGAGCAGATGAAAGACAATGCTCGCGAGTTCATCAACACTCTTATCAAGCTCAAACCGGCCGCAGCCAAAGGTACATATATCAAGAGCGTTTATCTTTCGAGCACAATGAGTCCCGGTGTAAAGGTTGACACCAAGAGCATTGACGTTTAATCCATTTAACGAGACGAAGAAATGAAAAAGGAAGATAAAGCAATCATAATTGACCAAATCAAAGAGACTCTCAACAGCTACAGTTGCTTCTATCTCGCAGAAACTGCCGGACTGGACGCTGAGGCTACAAGCGAACTGCGCAAGGCTTGTTTTCAGGACGACATCAAACTGCTCGTCGTAAAGAACACTTTGCTTCACAAAGCTTTGGAGAGCTTTGATTTCGATTTCAGCGAAATTTATTCTGTGCTTCACGGCTCTACCTCGCTGCTTTGCTCGAATACGGGCAATGCGCCGGCCAAGCTGCTCAAGAAGATGCAGAAAAAGGATCAACCCCTTCCCCGCCTCAAAGCGGCTTATGTAGAGGAAACTATCTACGTAGGCGAGGACCAGCTCGACACCCTCTCGAAAATCAAGAGCAAGAACGAGCTTATTGCAGACGTCATCGCGTTGCTGCAATCGCCTGCCAAGAACGTCGTTTCTGCCCTTCAGTCGGGTGGCAACAAGCTTCACGGTATCCTTGAGACATTATCAAACAAAGAGTAATAAAAAAGAAAACAAACAAATTAAATCATACAAAAATGGCAGATTTGAAAGCTTTTGCAGAACAATTAGTTAACCTCTCAGTAAAGGAAGTAAACGAACTTGCTCAGATTCTCAAAGACGAGTACGGTATCGAACCTGCAGCAGCTGCAGTAGCAGTAGCAGCTGGTCCCGCAGCAGGCGCACCCGCTGCTGAAGAGAAAACAGCTTTTGACGTAGTTCTTAAGAGCGCCGGCGCAAGCAAACTCGGTGTTGTTAAGCTCGTGAAAGAACTTACCGGTCTTGGTCTGAAAGAAGCCAAGGAATTGGTAGACGGTGCTCCTTCTGTAGTTAAGGAAGGTATCTCCAAAGCAGACGCCGAAGGCCTCAAGAAACAACTTGAAGAGGCTGGTGCTGAAGTTGAACTGAAATAATATTGCCTGATATTCAGGCGATTAGGTTAAGAGTCATCGTAAGATGATTCTTAACCTTATTGTGTTCATTATTAATTCAAGTTCACTAATCTACGCAATATTTTTTAGATGTCAGTTTCACAAGAAAAACCCCGTATAAATTTTGCATCCGTAAAGAATCAGCTTCCTTATCCTGACTTTCTGGAGGTGCAATTGAAATCATTCCGCGACTTTCTCCAGCTGGAGACTGCTCCGGAGAAAAGAAATAACGAGGGGCTTTACAAGGTTTTTGCGGAAAATTTCCCGATAGCCGACACTCGCAACAATTTCGTTCTTGAGTTTTTGGACTATTATATCGACCCTCCCCGCTACACTATCGAGGAGTGTCTTGACCGCGGCCTTACGTACAGCGTCCCCTTGAAAGCCAAGTTGAAATTATACTGTACCGATCCCGACCACGAGGATTTCGCTACCGTGATACAGGACGTGTATCTCGGTCCGATTCCGTATATGACGGAGAAAGGTACGTTCGTCATCAACGGGGCCGAGCGTGTGGTAGTGTCGCAGCTGCACCGTTCGCCGGGCGTGTTCTTCGGTCAGAGCACCCACGCCAACGGCACGAAGCTTTATTCGGCACGTATCATACCTTTCCGCGGCTCATGGATTGAGTTTGCCACTGACATCAACAACGTGATGTACGCTTATATCGACCGCAAGAAGAAATTGCCCGTGACTACGCTGTTGCGTGCCATCGGTCTGGAAAGCGACAAGGACATCATCGAGATATTCGGTCTCGCCGAGGAAATCAAGGTCAACAAGACCAACCTCAAGAAAGCTGTCGGCCGCAAGCTCGCCGCACGTGTGCTCCGCACATGGGTGGAGGACTTCGTCGACGAGGATACCGGCGAGGTCGTGTCGATCGAGCGTAACGACGTGGTGATTGACCGTGAGACCGTCCTCGAGGAAGAGCATATCGACGCTATCCTCGAAGCCGGCGTGCAGAACATTCTCCTACACAAGGAGGACGCCAACACTTCCGACCACTCGATTATATTCAACACCCTTCAGAAAGATACTTCCAACTCCGAAAAGGAGGCGATTCAATATATCTACCGGCAGCTGCGCAACGCCGAGCCGCCGGACGATGCTAGTGCGCGTGAGGTCATCACCAACCTTTTCTTCTCCGAAAAGCGTTACGACCTGGGCGAGGTGGGCCGTTACCGTATCAACAAGAAACTCGGCCTCACCACCCCGATGGACGTCAAGGTGCTCACCAAGGAAGACATCATCGAAATCATCAAATATCTTATTGAGCTTATCAACTCGAAGACCGATGTCGATGATATCGACCACCTGAGCAACCGCCGCGTCCGCACCGTAGGCGAGCAGCTCTACAACCAGTTCGGCGTAGGTCTGGCGCGTATGTCACGCACCATCCGCGAGCGCATGAACGTGCGCGACAACGAGGTGTTCACGCCCATCGACCTCATCAACGCCAAGACAATATCCTCGGTCATCAACACATTCTTCGGCACCAATGCGCTGTCGCAGTTCATGGACCAGACAAACCCGCTGGCCGAGATGACCCACAAGCGCCGTATGTCGGCACTCGGCCCCGGCGGTCTGTCGCGTGAGCGCGCAGGCTTCGAGGTGCGCGACGTGCACTATACCCACTACGGCCGTCTTTGCCCGATCGAGACCCCTGAAGGTCCCAATATCGGTCTTATCTCCTCGCTTTGCGTCTACGCCAAAATCAACGACCTCGGATTTATCGAGACCCCTTACCGCGAAGTCAAGGACGCCAAGGTCAACCTCAACAACGACGACGTCGTATACCTCACCGCCGAAATCGAGGAGGGTAAAGTGATTGCCCAGGGCAACGCACCCCTCAATGAGGACGGAACATTCGTGCGCGAGCGTGTCAAAGCACGTCTTGACGCCGACTTCCCCGTGGTATCGCCGCAGGAGGTTGAGCTTATGGACGTGTCGCCCACGCAGATAGCATCCATCGCCGCATCTCTCATCCCCTTCCTCGAGCACGACGACGCCAACCGCGCGCTCATGGGCTCGAACATGATGCGCCAGGCAGTACCTCTGATGCGTTCGGAAAGCCCGATTGTCGGCACCGGTCTCGAAGGCCAGCTCATACGCGACTCCCGCACGCAGATTACCGCCGAAGGCGAGGGCACAATCGAATTTGTCGACGCCCGCTGCATCCGCATCCGCTACGACCGCACCGAAGAGCAGGAATTCGTGGCATTTGAAAGCGCCGTCAAGGAATACTCAATACCCAAGTTCCGCAAGACCAACCAGAGCACCACTATCGACCTCCGTCCTATCTGTGTCAAAGGCCAGCGTGTGAAGAAAGGCGATATACTTACCGAAGGTTACTCTACCGAAAACGGCGAACTCGCCCTCGGACGCAACCTCAAGGTAGCGTTCATGCCCTGGAAAGGCTACAACTACGAGGACGCTATCGTGCTCAACGAGCGCGTTGTCAAGGAAGACATCCTGACCTCGGTCCACGTCGACGAGTATTCGCTCGAAGTGCGCGAGACCAAACGAGGCATGGAGGAACTCACTTCCGACATCCCCAACCTCAGCGAGGATGCCACCAAGGACCTCGACGAGCGCGGTATCATACGTATCGGCGCCCACGTCGTGCCCGGCGATATCATGATCGGTAAAATCACGCCTAAGGGTGAATCCGATCCCACTCCCGAGGAAAAACTCCTCCGCGCCATCTTCGGCGACAAGGCCGGCGATGTCAAGGACGCATCGCTCAAAGCATCCCCGTCGCTCAAGGGCGTCGTAATCGGCACAAGCCTTTTCTCGCGCGCCGTCAAGACCAAGAAGAACAAAGCCACCAACGCGCTCCTTCCCAAGCTCGACGAGGAATACGAGGAGAAACTCAACAACCTCAAGGACATACTCGTGTCCAAGCTCCTGAAGCTCACCGACAAACGCAAGTCAAACGGCGTCAAGGACTTCCTCGGCACCGACATCATCGCCAAGGATCAGAAGTTCACCGCCGGCGTGCTCAAGGATATCGACTACGATACCATCAATCTGAGCAACTGGACCGACGACGAGCATACCAACGAGCTTATACGCCAGACCATAGCCAACTACCTGCGCAAGTCGAAAGAGGTCGACGCCGAGCTGCGACGCAAGAAATTCGACATCTCGATAGGCGACGAGCTCCCCTCCGGCATCATGCAGATGGCCAAGGTCTACATCGCCAAGAAGCGTAAGATCAGCGTCGGCGACAAGATGGCAGGCCGTCACGGTAACAAAGGTATCGTGTCGCGTATCGTGCGTCAGGAAGATATGCCGTTCCTTGCCGACGGTACCCCCGTCGACATCGTCCTCAACCCTCTGGGTGTGCCTTCGCGTATGAACCTCGGACAGATATTCGAGACCGTACTCGGATGGGCCGGACGCGAGCTCGGCGAGAAGTTCGCCACCCCGATTTTCGACGGTGCCACTCTCGACGACCTCAACGAATGGACCGACAAGGCCGGTCTTCCCCGCTACGGCAAGACCTACCTTTACGACGGCGGCACGGGCGAACGCTTCGACCAGCCTGCCACCGTGGGTGTCATCTATATGCTCAAGCTCGGCCACATGGTCGAGGACAAGATGCACGCCCGCTCAATCGGTCCGTACTCACTCATCACCCAGCAGCCTCTCGGCGGTAAGGCTCAGTTCGGCGGCCAGCGTTTCGGAGAGATGGAGGTGTGGGCGCTCGAGGCATTCGGCGCATCGCACATACTTCAGGAAATCCTGACCATCAAGAGTGACGACGTCACCGGCCGTTCGAAAGCCTACGAAGCCATAGTCAAGGGCGACCCCATGCCCCCGGCAGGTATCCCCGAGTCATTGAACGTATTGCTCCACGAGCTCCGCGGCCTCGGCCTCAGCATCAAGCTCGAGCAATAAGCCCTGACACCACGTTAGCAATCACCATATCAGAGACGCCGGGCAGAATATCGCCGATATTCTGCCGGGCTTTCCTCAGAAAATATAATCAGCTTTTTTACAGAATATGGCTTTTAAAAAAGATAATAAGACAAAAACCGGATTTTCCAAGATAACCATCGGCCTTGCTTCGCCCGAGGAGATACTTGAAAACTCGAGCGGCGAGGTGCTGAAACCCGAAACCATCAACTACCGTACATACAAGCCCGAGCGCGACGGTCTTTTCTGCGAGCGCATTTTCGGTCCGGTAAAGGACTATGAATGCCATTGCGGAAAGTACAAGCGCATACGCTACAAAGGCATCGTGTGCGACCGTTGCGGTGTGGAAGTTACTGAAAAGAAAGTGCGCCGCGAGCGCATGGGCCACATCAAGCTCGTGGTTCCCGTGGCTCATATCTGGTATTTCCGTTCGCTTCCCAATAAAATAGGTTACCTGCTCGGTCTTCCTTCCAAGAAACTCGACGCCGTCATCTACTACGAGCGTTATATCGTGGTGCAGCCCGGCGTGGTGGAAGGCGTTGAGACCAACGACCTGCTTACAGAGGAAGAATACTTCGACATCATCGACAAGCTCCCCAAGGGCAACCAGCAGCTCGAGGACAGCGACCCCGACAAGTTCATCGCCAAGATGGGCGCCGAGGCCATCTACATGCTCCTGCAGCGCCTCGACCTCGACAGCCTTTCATATAAACTGCGCGACCAGGCGGCCAAGGACGGCTCGCAGCAGCGCAAGACCGAGGCTCTCAAGCGCCTCCAGGTCGTGGAGTCGTTCCGTGCGTCGCGCGGCCGCAACAAGCCCGAATGGATGATACTCCAGGCTGTGCCTGTCATACCGCCGGAACTCCGTCCCCTCGTGCCCCTCGACGGCGGACGTTTCGCCACTTCCGACCTCAACGACCTCTACCGTCGTGTCATCATACGTAACAACCGTCTGAAACGCCTTATCGAAATCAAGGCTCCCGACGTCATCCTCCGCAACGAGAAGCGCATGCTTCAGGAAGCCGTCGACTCACTGCTCGACAACTCGCGCAAGTCATCGGCCGTCAAGACCGAAGCCAACCGTCCTCTCAAATCATTGAGCGACAGCCTCAAGGGTAAGCAGGGACGTTTCCGTCAGAACCTTCTCGGCAAGCGTGTCGACTACTCGGCCCGTTCGGTCATCGTCGTAGGTCCGGAACTTAAGATGCACGAGTGCGGTATCCCCAAGAACATGGCCGCCGAGCTCTATAAGCCTTTCATCATCCGCAAACTCATCGAGCGCGGCTCTGTCAAGACAGTCAAGAGCGCCAAGAAGATGGTCGACCAGAAGAAGCCCGAAGTATGGGACATTCTGGAACACGTGATGAAAGGTCACCCCGTATTGCTCAACCGTGCCCCGACTCTTCACCGTCTCGGTATCCAGGCATTCCAGCCCAAGCTCATCGAGGGCAAGGCTATCCAGCTCCACCCGCTCGCATGTACGGCATTCAACGCCGACTTCGACGGCGACCAGATGGCAGTCCACTTGCCTCTCGGCAACGAGGCTATCCTCGAAGCCCAGATGCTCATGCTCGGCGCACACAACATCCTCAACCCCGCCAATGGCGCACCTATCACCGTGCCCTCGCAGGACATGGTGCTCGGTCTCTACTATATCACCAAGCTCCGCAAGGGCGACAAGGGCGAAGGCCTGAAATTCTACGGCCCCGAAGAGGCTGAAATAGCCTACAACGAAGGCCGCGTCACGCTCCACGCCCCCGTGTCGGTGATGGTCGACGACGTCGACGAGAACGGCAACAAAATCAAGCATCTCGTCGAGAACACCTCCGTAGGCCGTGTGCTCGTCAACCAGTTCGTGCCCGAGGAAATCGGCTACGTCAATGAAATCCTCTCGAAGAAATCATTGCGCAACATCATCTCGAAGGTAATCAAGAAATGCGGTATCCCGCGTTCGGCACAGTTCCTCGACGACATCAAGAACCTCGGTTACAAGATGGCATTCAAGGGCGGCTTGTCGTTCAACCTCGGCGACGTCATCATCCCCGCCGAGAAAGAGGCTATCGTCAACGAAGGTTACGCACAGGTGGAAGAAGTGATGAACAACTACTCTATGGGTTTCATCACCAACAACGAGCGCTACAACCAGATTATCGATATCTGGACGCACGTCAACTCGCGCCTTACCGACATCCTCATGAAGCAGATGACCGAGGCCAACCAGGGCTTCAACTCAGTCTTCATGATGCTCGACTCGGGTGCCCGTGGTTCGAAGGACCAGATTCGTCAGCTCGCCGGTATGCGTGGTCTTATGGCCAAGCCGCAGAAAGCTGGTGCGGAGGGCGGTCAGATCATCGAGAACCCGATTTTGGCAAACTTCAAGGAGGGTCTGTCAGTGCTCGAGTACTTCATCTCTACCCACGGTGCGCGCAAGGGTCTTGCCGATACCGCGTTGAAGACCGCCGACGCAGGTTACCTCACCCGTCGTCTCGTCGACGTGGCCCACGACGTGATTATCCACGAAGAGGACTGCGGCACGCTCCGCGGCCTGGTATGCAAGGAAATCAAGAACAACGACGAGGTTGTAGCTTCGCTTGGCGAACGTATCCTCGGCCGTGTTTCTGTCCATGATATTGTCGACCCGCTCACGGGCGAAATCATCGTCGCCGCCGGCGAGGAAATCAACGACGCCGCTGCCGACCGCATCAACGCGTCGCCCATCGAGTCGGTTGAAATCCGCTCGGTGCTCACCTGCGAGTCGAAGAAAGGTGTCTGCGCCAAGTGCTACGGCCGCAACCTTGCCAACAACCGTCTCGTGCAGATGGGCGAGGCTGTCGGTGTCATCGCCGCGCAGTCAATCGGTGAGCCGGGTACGCAGCTTACACTCCGTACATTCCACGTCGGTGGTGTGGCCTCGAACATCGCGGCCGTCTCCACCCTTACTTCGCGCTACAACGGTGTGCTCGAAATCGAGGAACTCCGTACCGTGACTACCGACGAGGTAGGCATCAACGGTCAGAATGTCGAAGTCGTCATCGGCCGTCTTGCCGAAATGCGCATCATCGATCCCAACACCCGCATGATGCTCACCTCGGCCAACATACCCTACGGTTCGAAACTCTACTTCAAGGATGGCGCCGAAGTCAAGAAAGGCGACGTAATCTGCGAATGGGACCCCTTCAACGCCGTCATCGTCAGCGAAGTCACAGGTAAGCTCCAGTTCACCAACCTTGTTGAGAACGTCACATACCGTGTCGACCGCGACGAGCAGTCAGGTCTCCACGAAAAGATTGTCATCGAGTCGAAAGACCGTACGAAAGTGCCCGAAGTCAACATCGTCGACCGCGACGGCACTATCCTCAAGACCTACGCCCTCCCTGTGGGCGCGCACCTCATGCTCGACGAAGGCGCCGATGTCAAGACCGGCGAAATCTTCGTCAAGATACCTCGCGCGGCAGGTGGCGCCGGCGATATCACCGGTGGTCTTCCCCGTGTCACCGAGCTCTTCGAGGCCCGCAACCCGTCTAACCCCGCCATCGTGTCGGAAATCGACGGTGAGGTCAAGTTCGGCAAGGTGAAACGCGGTAACCGCGAAATCTCCGTTACCTCGAAAATCGGCGAGGAGAAGAAATACCTCGTGCCCCTGTCGAAGCAGATTCTCGTGCAGGAAAACGACTACGTGCGCGCCGGTACACCACTCTCCGACGGTGCCATCACTCCGACCGACATCCTCAACATCATGGGTCCGACCGCAGTGCAGGAATACATCGTCAACGAGGTGCAGGACGTATACCGTATGCAAGGTGTGAAGATCAACGACAAGCACTTCGAGGTCATCGTACGCCAGATGATGCGCAAAGTCAACATCATCGATCCGGGCGACACATGCTTCCTCGAGCAGCAGATTGTCGACAAACGCGACTTCATGGAAGAGAACGACCGTATCTGGGGCAAGAAAGTCGTCACCGACGCCGGCGACAGCGAGACTCTCCAGCCCGGTCAGATTATCACCGCGCGCAAGCTCCGCGACGAGAACTCCGCTCTCAAGCGCCGCGACCTCCGCACCGTAACAGTGCGTGATGCCGTTCCCGCTACTTCCGAGCAGATACTCCAGGGTATCACCCGCGCCGCTCTCCAGACCTCAAGCTTCATGTCGGCCGCATCCTTCCAGGAAACCACCAAGGTGCTCAACGAAGCCGCCATCAACGGCAAGACCGACACCCTCGAGGGCATGAAGGAGAACGTAATCTGCGGTCACCTGATTCCCGCCGGTACAGGTCTGCGCGAATACGAGCGCCTCGTGGTAGGCAGCAAAGACGACATCGAAGGTGTCTTCGCCACCGCACAGGAAGTCGAAGACAACGTCGAAGAAGTCAAGTAACGCCAATATTAACGTAATCCGTTAAACATAACTTTGATATTTGAACTTCAGGGGCAGGACTGCAACACGTCCTGCCCCTGAGTGTATATATGCCGGCTGATTATAATCTGTCTCACGACGTGAAAAAACACCCGGAACCGGAGCCATTACCGAATATATACTGAAAAATATTTGGCTATCTCGCTAATATTTTGTAACTTAGCAATAAGCCAACGGTTTTGGCAAACCAATACCTGTTGTCTGGAGTTCCAAACCGGCAGTAGGAACGTACGGTGTGTGTATCCGTAAGATATGTATTTGTACTCAACTTTTTATACGGATTCTGAGTGCGATTATCCCGCAACACCTACGAAAATACTGAAGAGAATTATGTTAAGTATCAGATATAGTATAATAATCGCAATGCTCCTTGCATCATTTGTAGGAGGAGCGTCGGAGGTCGAGATTGAGCGCCTGATTAATGATTTTGACGGGAGCAACAACAAAACAGTGATTGCTAACCGGTTTTTTTATGAATTGCGTGCCGACGGCTTCATAGACGATGATGTCGTCATGTCGGCCGCCGTACCGGTCGATTCCGTAAGTCAGCAGTTCTATTACTGGGCGGGTGAATGGTATTGCGACGCTCAGGACTATGAGCGGGCGCTGCGCTATGCCCTTAAAGCGTTGCCCCTCTACGACGGGCCGAGCGATGCCAAAGCCGACTGCCTCAACCTCCTTGGCGTGCTCTATATCAGGACGGGCGATTTCGCTTCAGCTATAGAGTATGTAAAAGAATGTCTGGATATAGATTTGCGCAGCGGCGACAACGACCGTATTTCATCAACATACAGCACGCTTGCCGGGACCTATATTGCCGCCGACGACCCCGATGCCGCTCAAAGATATATCCTTGAAGGCATGCGCTATGCCGACAAGGCTGTTAATTCCCTTCGTAAAACCATACTCATGGGCATGGCGTCGGAAGCCTGCTATAAAAAAGGGGAATTTGAAAAGGCGGTAGAATATGCCGATGGAGCGTACGCAATAGATTCGGCGGCAGGGCGCCCGGCCCGTGCGGCGATACGGTTGTCGCAGAAAGCCACGGCGCTCGTGGGGCTGGAGAAGTACGGCGAAGCCGAGGCCGTTTTCCGGAAAGCATTCCCCATGCTGATTGACGCGGGTAACGGCCATTCGCTGGCCATCGATTATAACCAGTTCGGATTCATGCTGTTGAAGCAGCACCGCCCCGCCGAAGCCGTTAAATATTTCAGCGAAGCCGACAGGCTGTTCGATAGGATGGGCGACCTGTACAACAGGCTCCATTCATTGCAGGGGCTTTATGAGAGCTATTGGAAAATAAATCCTGACAGTGCGCATATCGCGTTGCAGGAATTCAATCTGCTGAAGGATTCGCTTTACCGTGAGGCCTCGGCCGATGCGCTCGCCCGTTATAAGGTCGAATTTGAGACCGACCGCCTGAATGAACAGATTGAAACACACAAAAATAATCGGCGCCGCGATTTTATTATTGCCGGAGTGATATTGCTTCTGTGCGTGGCAACCGGTATTTGGTTGCATCATTGGCGTGTAAAACGCTATCGGCATGAGTTGAAGCAACTTATGGCTAATATAGAATATGCTGCCTATACTCATGCATCGCCCGTCAGGACAGGGGAGGAGGCTCTATCGGAAAATGATGCCGCTGTCCCCGATGCGAAATCCGACTTTGAAAGGCTGGTGATAGAAGCCGTCAACGATGGTTTGGCCCGGCGTGAATACAGCATCGGACATATAGCCTCGCGCCTGAATATGAGCGAACAGACATTCCGTCGACGCTTCGTGGAAGCCACGGGCAAACTGCCGAAATCCTTTATCTCGGCCATTCAGATGAACCGTGCTGTCACCTTGCTGCGCGACAATAAGGCAATGACAATATCCGAAGTTGCCCGCGAATGCGGTTTCGATGAGCTGAGTGCCTTCTCACATTCATTCAAGCGCTCTTTCGGCTGTTCGCCCTCCGAATATCAGGCTGACCCCGATATCCTCCGGTGACTTTTCATCGCCCTTCGCCGCTCCCATATTAAGAGGCCCTTTTCACCCGTTGCCATACATGCAGACAGGCCGCATGAGGCGTTTTTCGCCGTTGTGATAATTTTTGTCAAGCGATTGTAAGTTTTTTACAACCGCTTGATACACTGACGTGTTTATATTTGCGACTATCATTACCATGGAAAAATATATCCACTGTTTGCCCGAAAACGGCAGTCGCTGAAATTCCAATTATAAACACAACGATATGAAAAAGTTCTGCAAAAATCCCCCGGCACCAATGTTAAGGACATTGGTTGTCAGTCTGGCTTTTGCTTTTGTCACGGCGATGTCGCCGTCATTGAAGGCGCTGGATACCCCTAAGGAAAATTACGTCGAAAACGGAGTGTATTACGCTGTCACAGATGTTCCCGGCTTGAGCACGGATCCCGGATACAACGATACAATAATCGGACTGGTGGTGGGACCCGAAGTCACGTCAATCGGTAATTATGCGTTTTCCGGGTGCAGCGAACTTGCTGAAATCGACATGAGCAACGCCACCTCACTCAAAGCCATAGGCGAAAGCGCTTTTCAACACTGCTATAAACTCAGCCATATTGAAATCCCCGCATCGGTGGAAAGTATAGGAGCGTCAGCATTCGCTGCGTGCAACGGCTGTGAGTCGGTGGTATTTGCCGACGGTTCCTGTCTGAAAACTCTGGGCGAACTGGCGTTTTCCAGCAATACCTCCCTTACTTCCGTGATACTCCCCGCTTCACTTGAAACTGTCGGCGAAAGAACGTTTTACAACTGCCGGGCGCTTGAGTCGTGCCGCTTTGAGGCGCCTTCGCAGCTCTCCTCGCTGAGTGTCAATATGTTCGCGTATTGTGTAAAGCTCAAGAATGTCACATTGCCTGACGGATTGAAAGAGATAAGCAACAGGGCGTTCGACCAGTGCGCCGCGCTTGAAAGCATCGTATTTCCCGACGGGCTTACTTACATAGGCAGCTATGCTTTCCAAAGTTGCGCGGCATTGAAATCGGTAGAAATACCCGAAAATGTCATTTCAATGGGCACTTATGTATTTACCAATTGTTACGGGCTCGAATCGGCCGTCGTTCCGCTTAAAACAATTCCTGACTACACTTTCAGCATGGGGTCGTCGACAAGCAAGAGCGTTCTCACATCGGTCATGTTGTCAAATACCGTGTCAATCGGCAAACAGGCATTCTACCGTTGCAAGTCATTGCCTCAGATAGAGCTGCCAGCTACCATTACGTCACTCGGAGAAAAGGCGTTTTGTGACTGCGACAAGTTGACCAAGGTGATAAGCCTGGCCGACGATGTGCCAGCCATGTCGGCACAGTCATCATTGCTCTCCTCGAGGAAAATCTACGTTCCTGACGCATCCGTCGATGCTTATGCGGCGTCCACGGGCTGGACGGACTTCGGCACCGTCGCGCCGCTGTCATCATGCCTTGTCGAAGTCGGCGGTATATCTTATAAACTCGACATGACGAACCATACCGCTACCGTGACATACGACAACGATAAATACTCGTCGCCCTACGACGACAGGTATCCTGCGCTTGAAAACGTTGAAATACCTGCCTCTGTCAGCGCGTGGGGCGGCGACTACGCTGTCACTTCAGTCGGCGAAAGGGCTTTCTGCTACTGCCGCTCGCTCAAATCTGTCGTCCTGCCCGAAACAATCACCTCTATCGGCAAGGAGGCATTCAGCAATTGCAACCTCCTCGTTTCGGTCAATCTGCCGGTGGGCGTGCGCGAAATCGGTGATGCCGCTTTCTATGGCTGTGCTGCCCTTCAGTCGGTCGCTATCCCCGAAGGCATTACCACAATCAGCGCCGAGACATTCCTCGGCTGCGATGCTCTTGCCGAACTTGTGCTCCCCTCTACTTTGCGGACAATCAATAATAAAGCGTTCTATAAATGTACGGCATTGACCGAACTGACATTCCCCGCGGAGCTTACAGAAATCGGCGGCGAGGCTTTCTACAAATGCACCGGCCTGACTTTCCTCCATTTCGGCGAGAACATCACCGCTATCGCAAGCAAGGCATTCATGGGGTGCACCGCGCTCGGCAGGATAGTCATTGATGCTCCGGTTCCGCCGGCCATCACGCCTGTCTCCAACACATCTTCCGCTACTTTCCCGACTCCGGTTTACAGCTACTCGGTCTGGGTACCCAACGATGCTTACGAGGCATATAAGTCCGACTCCGACTGGTCGGCATTAAATATCAGGACTCCGGCGCTCAATGTCGGCGGTATCTGCTACCAGCTTGACAAAAAGAACTATACGGCAACGGTTATAGCCAATGAGGACGGCGGCTACAAGGGCGATATAGCTATTCCCGAATGCATCACCGTCGACGACGTGGAATATTCCATCGACGCCGTTGCCGAATCCGCTTTTGCATATTGTCGGGTGACTTCTGTCGACTTGGGTAATGTGACATCTTTAGGCGACTTTGCTCTTGGTGGTACTGACATAACGTCGGTCGATTTCAGCCGTGTGACGCAATTCGGCGATATGGTTTGCGCCGGCTGCTCGTTCCTCACCGAAGTCACTTTGCCCGGCTTCATTACAAGGATTCCCAATGGAATATTCTACAAATGCTACAATCTTAAGTCAATTGCAATTCCTGAATTCGTCACCGAAATAGGGTCTGAAGCCTTTATGGGCGCCGGTCTGGAAGCGGTGACTCTCCCGCCGCGTACGCGTACTCTTGAATCAGTATGCTTTTCCGGCTGCGAAAATCTGTCGGTCATTCACATTCCCACCGGACTGAGGGTCATCGGCGAATACGCCTTTAGCGGCGATATGGATTTGAAATCAATCGTTTGGTATGATTCCGAGGAATACGAGGACGATCCCGACAAACCGGTAGTCAACGCGCCTCGCCGCGCCGTGGCTGTTGACCCGTCGGAGTTTACATTCCATCTTACTGCCATAGCCTCCGGAGCATTCGAACGTACCGGCCTCACATATTTCTATGTGCCGGCCACAGTGGAGAAGGGAGGGCTTGCCATCGCTCCCTATGCTTTTGGCGGCACCGCCGTGGCACATATCGACGTGGCTGCTTCGGAAATTCCCGGTCTCGACCCCGATGGCTTTGACTACGACACCTACAATACATCGTTGATTTTCGTCCCTGACGAAATGCTCGAAGCCTACAAGGCCGACAAGTCGTGGGGTCAGTTCAAGGGCTATCCCACTGTCAGCGACTCGCAGATGTACGTCTTTGCCAACGAAGAAGAAACGCAGGTCTACTATGCCGGCGAGGCGTCCTCGTCAGTCTCGGGAGCTTTCACAGTGCCCGACATGGTGACCGATGGCGTGAATATCTACGATGTCGTTGCCTTATCTGCTTCCGCGCTCCGCGATACCGATGTCACCTCCGTTCAGCTCCCCTCGTCGGTGGTAAGTGTCGGCAACAGCGCCTTTGAGGGATGTCAGTCGCTCGAAAGTGTTGCTTACCGTCCCGATGGCAGCGGTAAGATTGTTCACCGTGTCCCAAAGGAAAATATCATCAGACCGTCGGTTATAAACCGCGTGGAGGAGGTGACGGTTGCCCCTTCGCTTGGCAAAAATGCCTTCGCTGATTGTTCGAGCCTGACATCGGTCGAACTTCCCGCCGACATCCGGGAAATCCCCGTCAACGCATTCCGCAACTGCTCCGCGCTGACCTCGGTTGAAATACCGCAGTCGGTATATTTTATCGCCGAAGCTGCATTCATGGGCAGCGGGCTTACAAGTGTAATTGTACCGGAAAATGTTTCTGAATTGGGCGCCCGCTCTTTTAAGAACTGTACTGACCTCGCTGCGGTCAGTCTGCCAGATAACTTCAACTTTCTCGGAAATCAGGCATTCAGCGGTTGTACTTCTTTGAAATCTGTCGTTTTGCCGAAAAATACATCCTATATCGGTTCGCAGGCATTTGCCGGCATCAGTATGGAAAAGGTGGATAGCCGCAATCCCGACGCTCCTTATGTCGAGGACGATGATGCTTTCTCTGCAGATACTTATGACAACGCTCAACTGCTCATTCCGTCAGGTGCCGATGCATCATATCGGGATGCTTCGGGCTGGTCGTCTTTCAAAAACCGTGGAATTACTACCGCTGTCGGCGAAATCATTTTCGGCAACAGTGGTGATGGCGCGGAGTATTACAACATGCAGGGAGTCAGAGTGACAGCACCGTCCTCAGGCATTTACATACGCTGTTTCGGCAACCGTACCGAAAAAGTCATAGTCAGATGATCCCCTCTCAGAGGCCGTAGTGTGAAAATTCCACTCCCCCGCAGTCAAAACGAGGCAATCGGAAAACAGTATGCTGCTCATATAGGTATTGAATGTAAAAACGCAATGCACCCTGTTTCCCGATTGCCCGTCCTGTCATGTTAGACACTCTATTGGTTTCCTGAGTTAGCTCAGCTTTTCCGGGTGGCCGGAGTGCGTTGTCCTGTCGCCATAGTCGGGCATTGTGCGTGGTGATGCCGTATCCTGGGCGTTGCGGTTATGTTTCGGTTTCGGCATCTTGAGTTTGAATTCGTCGAATCCCTGACCGTATACGCCGTTGACGTTGGCCTGCGTGATGAATGCGTCCTTGTCGATTGACTTTATGATGCGGTGTATCGTCACCGACTCAATCTTGCGGCACATCACAAGCAGTACCTTCACATCCTGCTTGCTGTACCAGCCCATGCCGTTGAGCACCGTGCAGCCGCGGTGGGCGTCGTTGTTGATGGCAGTGGCAATCTCCTCCCAGTGGTGGGGCGAGAATATGATGAACTGTACCGCCTGGCGGTTGGTGTTGATGGTCTGGTCGGCCATGAGCGACACTACAAGGAGTACTACAAAGCCGTAGACCAGTCGCTCGATACCTTCGTCAAGACCGAATATCAGCAGCGACGACGATATGATGCAGAAATCGCAATACTGCATCGTGCGTCCCACCGACACATTGGTCTTCTTCGCCATTATTGCGGCGACAATATCCGTGCCGCCCGTCGACCCGTTGTGCACGAACGCAAGCCCCAGACCGATGCCGCACATCATCGAACCGATAATGATGCTCATGAACGTCTCTCCCTTGAGCAACGGCTCGGGAAACAGCGGCATAAGCACACCGATTGCTATCGATACTACCGTCACGCCGAATATTGTCCTGATTACGAATGTCTTGCCTACAATGCGGTAAGCGATTGCAAGAAGCAGAATGTTCAGCACATACATCGTCACTGCCACCGGCACACCGAAGCCGAATATCTTTTCCGTGGCATAGAATACCACCTGGCCCGCACCGGCCATACCTCCGGTAATGACCCCGAACGGCGCTATGAAAGCCGAAAACCCAAGACCGTAAAGCAATATGCCAAAGACAATGAAGAAATAATCCTTGGCCCCGACCCATATTTTGTGATTGTTCAGTTTCATCTGATACAGATTAATAAAGTCTATCACAAAGTTAAGACATTATTTTGCAATTTTATTTAATAATACACATTTTTTACCAATTACATCCCGATTTTTTCAGCCATGTCAGCACCCACACTGCAATCACCACAACGGGTATATACCAAATGCCCGTTCCGCCTTTCCCCTCCGTCTTGCTACTGCTCTCGGAGGCGACATGCAGGCTGCCGGCTGTAGTGCTGTCGGCTTTGCAGTGCTCCGTCTGCTCCGTCACGGCATTTTCCCGCCTCTCCCTTGCCATCCGTTCACCTCTTACCGTGACTGTTGTCCCCGTCTCGCCGTCATGTACCACAATCTCCGGCCGTTCAACTACTATATTGTCAATCCGCTCCAGCATTGCGTCAAAACTGACATTTCTTTCCAACCGAATCGAAGCCTCATCTCTCATATCCACATTTGCCGACTCCGCGGCCTGATGCTTCGCCCTGCAACCAATAGCACCAAAAAGACATGTTCCCACACTCAATCCAATCAAAATCCATCTCATAACTAATCCTCCACGTTACACCCCGTAAAGTCAGACCCGCCCGACATGTCCGACCGGTCTGACTCGTCCGACTCGTCCGACTTATACTTCCCCGAACTCCCTCCTTGCATCAAAGCACGGGCACTCCTTGTTGGCGAAATCGCGGTGGCCGTACACTCTCGCTCCCGGATAACGCTCCTTCAGTTCCATAATCAGCTCCGTGAGTGCCACACGCTGCTCATCGGTGCGCGTGTCAAGCGCCACCTTGCCGTCAGTCGACAGTCCGCCCACGTAGCATACGCCTATCGAGCGCGCGTTGTGCCCCTTGCAATGTGCGCCGGTTTCGCTCTCGCGTCGGCCCCGTTCAACAGTCCCGTCAAGTCCCACCACATAGTGGTAGCCTATGCATCTGAATCCCCGTTCGCGGTGCCAGCGGTCAATATCCGCCGCTTTTACCTCGCGCCCTCTCGGCGTGGCGCTGCAATGTACTATTATCTCATCAATCTTTCTCATGACCGGTTATTTTATAAGTTTACGTATCATTTCCCTCAGTTCCCCGATATTTTCGCCAAGTTCAAGTAGCTCCCTGACATCGTTGCGTATCGCTTCCTTGTCGTGCGTCGTCTCCATTACCGATTTGAGTTCGCAGAACACGCAGTATGCCCCGAACACCATCGTCAGCACCGGCAGTCCCACTACCGCCGAAGCGATAACATCAATGCACGACAGACACATCATCGGCAGAAAATAATTCATCGCCTTCCGGCACGTTCGCTTATATCCGCGTGAATTTATAGCCTGTCCCGACTTGCGCGACTTCCTGACCCCCGTCACCAGGTCTACGGCCATCGCCACTACCACGAGCACGTACGTAAGCACAATCCACATCCCGTGCTCAAAAAAATGTTCCATCAAAAATTCCTTCATGACCACATTCCGATTTTATTGGTTAATAATTGGTTAATAATTGCTCCTGCTGATTTTATATACCGCAAAATTACATCCCTCACAAAATCAAAATGCGCCAAATTCATACACCATCTCCCACTCAATTCCCTAATGACCTTAATGACCTTATCAACCTTACTAACCCTACCGAGTGATGACGCGTAAGCGGAATAAAAAAAGAGCTTCAGCGACCGCTGAAGCTCCTAATACTCTCGTTATAACCTCTTATTTCCTATATTTCTCCGACTGCGCCTTAATCAGCTCCGTATCCGAGAAATAATTGATACGCATCGCGCTGCGCACGTCGTCAAGCGTCTTGGCCGCAGCCTCACGCGCCTTGATTGAACCCTTGTGGAGTATATCATATACCATCGGTATGTCATTCTCAAACTGAGCGCGGCGTTCACGTATCGGAGCCAGAGTCTCCTCCAGGATATTGATAAGCAACTTCTTGACAGTGCCGTCGCCCAGTCCGCCGCGTGTATAGTGCTCTTTCATCTCGTCAAGACCGGCATATTGCGGAGCATATTTCGCGAAATGCTCCGGAGTGGAGAACGCGTCGAGATAGATGAACGGGCAGTTACCCTCGAGATGTCCCGGATCCTCGATATTGAGGTGCAGCGGGTCGGTGTACATGCTCTTCACCTTCTTGGCCACCTCTTTTGCAGTGTCCGACAGATAGATGCAGTTCCCGAGCGACTTCGACATCTTCGCTTTGCCGTCGGTACCCGGCAATCGCATGCACACGGCATTGTCAGGCAGCAGTATTTCCGGTTCCACGAGCGTCTCGCCGTAGATATTGTTGAAGCGGTTCACGATTTCGCGGGTAAGTTCAATCATCGGAGCCTGGTCCTCGCCGACAGGTACGGTCGTTGCGCGGAACGCTGTGATATCCGACGCCTGGCTTACCGGATAGCAGAAAAATCCTACCGGAATCGACTGTTCGAAATTGCGCATCTTGATTTCCGTCTTTACCGTCGGGTTGCGCTGCACGCGCGACACCGTCACAAGGTTCATGTAATAGAACGCCAGTTCGGCCAGTTCAGGCACCTGCGACTGTATGAAGATTGTAGTCTTTTCAGGGTCGATGCCTGCCGCAAGATAGTCGAGAGCGACCTCAATGACATTCTGACGCACCTTCTCGGGATTGTCGGCATTGTCGGTGAGAGCCTGCGCATCGGCAATCATGACGAAAATCTTGTCAAACTCCCCTGAATTCTGAAGCTCGAAACGACGTCGCAACGAGCCTACATAATGTCCCAGATGCAGTTTACCGGTGGGACGGTCGCCGGTGAGAATTATTTTTTCCATATTCATTTATTTTTCTTGCCACAAAATTAGTATTTTTTCTTAACTTTACCGTAAATAATGGTGCTTAAGTTATTGTGAGCAGATGGAAAATAAACTTGTATCGGGAGCTATCGGAGTGTTTGATTCGGGCTACGGCGGCCTTACTATTTTGGAGGGATTGCGCGCCGCTTTGCCGCAGTATGACTACATATACCTGGGCGACAACGCCCGTGCGCCCTACGGCGTCCGCTCTTTCGAGATTGTCTACCGCTTCACTCTCGAGGCGGTGCAATATCTTTTCGGGCTGGGCTGTCCGCTTGTAATCCTCGGTTGCAATACCGCTTCCGCCAAGGCATTGCGCACAATTCAGCAGAACGACCTCCCCGCTATGGCCGACCCCACGCGCCGCGTACTCGGTGTAATCCGTCCGACGGTCGAAAAACTTGGCGAAATAAGTCGTTCGGGGCATATCGGCGTATTCGGTACCCCCGGCACGATAGCCAGCCGTTCCTACGACATGGAGGTAGCCAAACTCTATCCGGATTATGCCGTGACGGGCCACGCCTGCCCGATGTGGGTCCCTCTTGTCGAAAACCGTGAGTCCGCAAGCCCCGGTGCCGATTACTTCGTGAAGCAGGAAATCGAACGCCTTTTCGACACCGACCCGTTGATTGACACCGTCATACTCGGCTGCACCCATTATCCCCTCCTTCTCGGCAAAATCCGCAAATACATCCCGCGCGGTGTCTCCCTCGTCCTGCAGGGTGAGATTACAGGCGCCTCTCTTGCCGACTATCTCCGCCGCCATCCCGAAATGGAACGCCGCCTCTCCCGCAACGCCGGCTGCCGCTACCTCACCACCGAAAGCGCTGACCGCTTCAGCGCGATGGCCTCCGTATTCCTCTCCACCGACATAAAAGCCGAGCACATCCTCCTCGGCTGACAACCGCTATTTCCCCGATTTATCTCGATAAATCCCGATAAATCAAGATTAATCCTGAGCAATCCCGATTAATCTCGACATCCTCGGCCCTTACCCCTGCTTCGACGCCGCAAGCGTCAGCACGCTGACCTTCACCCCGTTTGCTCCGGCCTGTATAGCCTTTGCCGCGGCAAGCAAAGTCGCCCCCGTGGTAATCACATCATCCACCACAAGCACATGCTTCCCGGCAAGTTCCTCTCCATGCACGGCCACAATCTTCCCCTCCATATTGGCCGCGCGTTCCACGGCATTCTTGCGCGTCTGGGTAGAGTGGGGGAGTGCTTTCAGATTGTCGCCGCACTTTATCCCCGTCACATCGCTGATTCCCTCCGCTATCACCTCGCTTTGGTTGAATCCGCGGCGCCACCGTTTGAGCCAGTGCAGAGGTATGGGCAATATCATGTCAATCCCCTCGAAGAAACCTTCTGCGGCAAGTTCCGCGGCAAACATTCGCGCAAGCTCACGGTCAATCACCGGCCGTCCGTTATATTTCGCATGCTGTATCAGCCGTGCGTACGGACTTTCCTTGATATAGTGGAACATCGCCGCCGCACGCTCAATAGGTACCCCCGGCGCTGCCAGCCGCTTGTGCAGTTCGCTGAAACTGTCACGGTGATAGCCGGTCCGGGGCATGTCATACATGCAATGCAGGCACAGCAGCCGCTCTCCGTCCACAAGCGAGCGCCCGCAGCATTCGCACACCGCGGGAAATACCGCCTCGCCGAGCCGGTTCAGAACCCCCTGTATTATCCCCGTAAAACGCATTCTCACTCCCTGTTTTCGGCCATATACATTTTTATGGCGCGCACCGTCAGGTCGCTCTCATATCCGCGCCCTATCGCGTAGCGGTACAGCTTGTTGCGGTCATCGTAGCTGCTCAGGTCGAGTGCCGCGGCCTTGCGGTCGACAAGATGGCGCAGATTCTCGAAATATATCTCGGGGTCAATCTCCTCCATTGCCTCCTCCACGGTGTCGCGCGGTATCCGCTTGGCTGCCAAAGCCATTGCTATCTTGCGGCGCCCGTAGCCCGAAAACCGGTAACGGTCGCGCACGAACGACCGTGCAAACCGCAGGTCGTCGACAAAGCGGTTGTCAATCAGCCCGTTGATTATATCTTCGGCCACTTCGCCCGTTATGCCCCATCCCCGCAGTTTTGTCATCAGCTCGTAGGTGCAATGCTCGGCACGCGCGCACAGCGACTCCAGCCGCACCGTGGCATTCTCTTTCGATATCGGTTTACGTCGTTGCATCATACTCAGCGTCGGGCTATTATGAAACGGTCAGCTTTCTGCATATCTTTCTCGATGTCGACATCTTGAAATCCGTGTTCGCGCAGCATCGCGGCCAACTCTTTGGCAAACAACGGATTGATTTCAAGAAACAGAGTGCCCTTATCGTCAAGCCGTTTTTCTGCAATCACCGCAATGGCGCGATAGAACACCAGCGGGTCATCGTCCGGCACGAAAAGCGCCGTAGCCGGCTCATGTTCAAGCACATTCCGCTCCATTCCCGCCGCCTCGCGCTGTGCGATATACGGAGGATTGCTCACAATGATGTCATACCTCTCTCCGAGTGCGGCTACCATCTCGTCGGTATCCAACATATTGCCCTGAATAAAATTGACTTTGACCTTAAGTCCCGCGCTGTTGCTGCGTGCCACCTCAATGGCCTCCTCTGAAATATCGACGGCTGTAATCTCCTTCGGAAAAGGCAGATGCCGCGCAAGGGCTATGGCGATACACCCCGAGCCGGTACCTAAATCGAGCACACGCAGGTCGCTATTGTTACCGTAACGATTGACAATCATATCGACAAGCTGCGCCGTCTCGGGCCGCGGTATAAGCGTAGCCGGAGTCACATTGAAATCCATCCCGTAGAAATGCGCTTTCCCGAAAATATACTGTACCGGTTCCCCATCGAGCAGCCGTCCGACCGTAGCCTCGACCCGCCCTTTAAGAAAATCGGTCACCGTCTCATTGCCGTGAATTATGGTAGCGGTCTTGTCCCACCCCTTTATCCGCAGCATCATCTCGTCAACCATAGCCGCAGCCTCCCGCACCCCATACTCCGCGGCAAGCCTTCCCCGCGCCTCCCGCATCATTTCCTCTACTGTCATATTAGCTTTTATAACGAGTGTTATGTTTACTTATTTTATTCATGTAAAATACTTATAATTAATGTAATAAACGGTAGTTTCCAAATAAGCGGATTTTAATCTGCTTATTTGGAAACCGCTATAATCCATACGATTTGCGTGTTTGTTGAATGGTATTCATTCCTACAGTATATGCATAGCATGCAGCAGGGATAAAATGCAGTTTAAGGTCATCCAGTTGCCTTAATCCTGACTCGGATATGCTTGTGACTAAAGCTTCCGATAATTGGTTTTTATTCATGAAATACTTTAGAGAATGAAGTTCGGCAGGTAAATTAAAATATCTGTTAGACCATTTTATTTCCAATGCCCAACATGGTTTCTGAACGCCGATATCAAGACCGACCATATCTACTTCGCCCTGCTGTTTACCCTGACGCCAGTTGGCGTATCGTAATTCCTCCCACTGACGGGGAATCCATTGCGCGAAGATTGCAGTTTCAACCATATCGCCGATTTCAGCATCGGATTCACCTATAGGATGAAATAAAGCGCATCTGAGCGACGGGTTGGTAAGATAAATTTTGAACTGAGTTTCCCGTTGATATTGTTTTGCTGTGTCATCAGTACGGTGTATGACTTTAATCAAAAAGGCTGCCTCAAGATAAGTTATATATTTTTTTAGGGTATCTTTTTTTACCCCGGATTCTTTGGATAGACGTTCGTAAGAAAACTGTGCTCCCGAATGATATGCAATCATGGTGAAGAGAGAGTTTAATTCCTGAACGTCACTGATGCCGTATAGACTGGGTAAATCCCGTAATAAGACTTTGTCTATTATATCATGGCGAATGAATTGTCCGGGATTTTCCCGTATCTTTTCAGAGAAAACGACCTCCGGATAACCCCCGAAATTAATGTAATCAATGAATAATTCATTTAGACGGTCAATGTCGATTGATGAAAATATATTGGCTTGTCTGCACCCCCAATTTTCGATTGTGGGGTGCATGATGTTTGCATAGCCTTTCAAATGAATATATTCGTAAAAGGTTAGAGGCGGAAGATTGAAGTCTGTAAAACGACCCGCACCGCTTTCATCACTTCTTTTTTTTAGTTCTGCAGCTGCTGAGCCTGATGCGATGAATTTGACATTTAAAAAGGTATCGACCATTGATTTAAGTTCTACTTCCCAGTCCTTGAGATATTGAACCTCATCGTAGAAAACATACATTCTGTCTTTAGTGGGCGACTTCCCTAAAATCTGGCATGACAGGTTGTAAAGTTGTTCAAGATATATCTTGTTATATATTGGAGTTTCAATAGAGATATAAATAATGTTTTGTGGTGATACTCCGTCATTTATTAACTTTTGGATAGTGTGGTACATCATTACTGTTTTGCCAACGCGTCGTGGTCCCATAAGGATTACCGAACGCCTGACATCCGACATTTGTACCAAAGGATAAAATATATTGAGATATAGTCTTGGGGTCATGGTTCGATAAAAGTCCTGGATATGCCCCTCAGTCCACCACGGATTATCGACTTTTAATCTGCCGATAATCTGTTTCTCTAATAAAGCAGTATACTCCATATTGACATGTTTGATATGCAAATATATATGATTTCCTTCAAATAAGAGAGTTTTCAATCGCTTATTTGTACTTGATAGCACCTCTTTATGGATTTTCTACCGCTTCAGTCTGAAACTGAGGACTATTCCGTAATTGTCAAAATGAAATCCTCCATTCTTCGTAAAAATTGTTAAATTTTTATGGCTTTCAGCAACTTATTGATATTTATCATGTCATATCTTGTAAATAATCATTACCTTTCGTTTCTCCTATGTATAACTGACGCAACTTGATTACCCCGCATAAAACTTTTGCATTATGATAAAACGTTTCTTATTTATTTTAGCCGCATTTATCCCTCTCATTATGAGTGCACAGAAATCAAAAACCGGCGCACCCGACTTCGCCTATCCCAAGCAGGTGATCAAGGATGCCGACGCCATGCTCGACAAGGCGCTCCGTGCCGGCGACGGCACGGCCGTGGTCGACGCCCTTATCCGTTCAGGACTGGCGCAGACTGCCATCTCTCCCGACTCCCTGCCGTCGGTAATCTACCGTATCGAGGGTATTGCCGCCAAAGAGAAAAATGCTGTCACCCACGCTCTTCTCGACCTCCTTCTTGCCGATATATACACCCAATACTACGACGGCGACAGCTACAATCTCAATCGCCGCCCCGCTCTTGCCACCCCCGGTACAGACATAACCCTCTGGAGCGGAAAGGAGTTCAAGGACAAGATCGTAGAGCTTTACAACCACGCGCTCACCCACGCCGACGCTCTCAAAAAAGCCCGTATCACCGACTATTCCGCTGTCATCGACTGCGATAAGGCCGACGCGATATTCTACCCCACGCTGTTCGACTTCGCATCGCTGCAGGCCGTCGACGGCATTTCGGGTCTGACAGACGAGTCCCTTCAGGTTCTCTCCCCCATATTCCTGTATGACATCAGGTTGCGTGTGCCCAACGTGCTTGCCAAGCCCTCGCGCGATGCAATCGAAATAGCCAACCGCTGGGTCGACGCCGGTCAGGGCGCGCCCCGTGTCGCCGCATTGCTCACCCGCTACGAAATGCTTGAGGATTACGTGGTTGAAGATGATTCTGACGAAGATGACGCCGGCGAAGAGCTGACTACCCCCCTCATGCGTCTGTACGAGGAAAACAAAAGTACCCCCTACGCCGTAGAATTCCTCATCGACGAAAACCTGTATGCCCTGAGTGCGGGACAGAAAACCGCTCTCTACCGCGCCCTCAGAGATTTCGAGGCCTCCAATCCGTCTTACTTCCGTATCAACGCTGTGAAAAATATCCTTGCCGACCTTTCGCAACCCGCCGTCCGCATTCAGTTCCCCGCCCAGGTGGCCCGCGGCAAGGAGTTTAAGGTTGATGTCAGCATGAGCAACGTCGCCTCTACCGAACTGCTCGTTTACCGCGTGAAAAATCCGCGTCCCGGCTACAACGACGGCAGCTACAGCCTCAAAGACTGTGCGTCGGCTCCCGTGACCCGCATTCCGGTGAAATCCGACGGCGTGATTCCGTTCACCGACAAAAAGGAAGTAACACTGACGCTCGACGAATACGGCGTATACATCCTCACTTCGTCGCTCAAAAAAGCCGGACAGCGTGACTGGTACTCACCCGTCTACTGCTCCGACATGGCGCTCCTCGGCACAAATGGCACCGACCTGCTGCGCGTATTCGCTGTCAGCGGACTCGACGGCGCCCCTGTAGGCGGTGCCAATGTAACCACTTACCGCTACGACAATGGTGTCCCCGTCAAGCTCCGCACCCGCGAGACAGGTGCCGAAGGCTGTGTCGACCTAAATAAAGGCAATCTCCGAAACATATTTGTCCATGCCGTAAAGGGCGACGACCGCTACGGCGCCGGAATGACCGAATATCTCTACGATTACCGTGGCGAAAACAGTGCCACGACTGCATTCATACGCACCTCGCTCGCCATCTACCATCCCGGTGATACCCTCGATTTCGTCGCCGTGGTCTACAACTATTCCGGCAACACCCGTACTCTCGTGAAGAATACCGAGCTGAAGGCCATACTCCGCAACCCCAACTACGTGGCCGTCGACACTGTCGATATACGCACCGACGACTATGGCCGTGCTTCCGCCCGCTTCACCCTTCCTGACGAAGGGCTGACCGGATACTTTATGATTGGTATCCTGAATCCGGCCACAAAACGCCAGATTGCAAGCGAGAGCGTAATGGTAAGCGACTACAAACTGCCTACCTACGAGGCTAAAGTCGACAGCGTCACCGTAAACGACGCCGACGGCTCAGTCACCGTGCTCGGCAAAGCTGCCACATACAGCGGTTTCCCCGTGCAGAACGCTGTAGTCGAGGCCTCCCTCTCGGGCATGCAGCGCGTATGGTGGCGCAGCAACACCGTGAAATTCCATACCGACACATTATCGACCGACGCCGACGGTGCTTTCCGCTGGGTGCTGTCGAAAGAGGTGCTCGAACAATCCCCGTTCCGTGGCGGACGATATGAGGTGTCATTTACCGTTACCTCCCCCTCGGGTGAAAACCGTTCCTGCCGCGATGACTTTTCGCTGAGCAAGCAGGCTTATATCACCGTCGACGACAACGGCTGGTTCCCTGCCGCCAACGACGCTCGCCTCGGCATAGCCGTATTCAATCCTCTCGGCGAGAAGATTGAGTCTCCCGTGCATCTGACATTCAAGGATAAAGACGGCAAGGAATATGAATTTGACGCGGTAAGCCGCAACGGTTTCGCCGTGGCCGACCTCAGCAACCTCCGTTCCGGCTGCTATGACCTGACAGTCAGTGCTGTCGGCATAGACGCCAAATCTGTTGAAGCCGACGTTGTCGTCTATAATTCCGGCGACATGACATGCCCCGTAGCTTCCGGTATCTGGGCTCCCTCCGCATCGGTCAGGGCCAAGGCCACCGACCGCAAGGCTGAAATCGTCTACGGCATTCCGGCCGAACAGCCCCATGTGCTCATGACTGTGTACCGCGGAACCAATCTCATCGAGCAGAAATGGATTGACGCCCGCAGCGGCATGAACCGCCTCACGGTGAACGTACCCGATTCGCTCGCCGAAATGTCGGTACGCCTGTCGTCGGTCAACAATTTCTCCGAATGGTCCCGCATGTTCAAGGTCACTGTCGACAATCCCGATGCCACCCTCAAGGTGAAAGTCGAGCACATGCGCGACCGCCTCAACCCGCTTGCCGACGAGACAATCACCGTAAAAGTCACCAACGGAGCAGGCAAAGGTGTGGGCGCAGCCCTCATTCTCGACATGTATTCCAAGGCTCTCGACAACCTTGCCACGCAGTCATGGACATTCAGCCCCTCATCGGGCTACATCGGAAGCCTCTCACTTGACAACAACCTGCGCGGTTTCGGCGTCAACGACTTCTCGTCTTCGGTCAAGTCGCTCACTGTTCCCGCATTAGGCTCTCCCTCATTCAACTTTTACGGTCTGTCGTGGAGCGGTTACGGCCGCAACGGCATAGTCATGTACAATACGCTTAAAGTCCGTGGCTCCGCCCCGCGAATGATGAAAGCTGAAAGCGTGATGGACGACATGGAGGTTGAAGAAGAAGTCGCTGATTTGAATATTGTCAGGGAGAACAAGCAGGCGCTTTATGGTTCTGCTGCCGGAATAGAAATAGGCAGTGATGGAGCAGAACTTCAGGAAGTTGTCGTGGTAACCACCGACTGCGGCGCTTCAAAAAAACAGGAGCAATACCGTCCCGCCGAAGTGCCGCTCGCGTTCTTCTCTCCGATGCTCACGACCGATGCCGACGGCAACCTGACATACTCCTTCACCGTGCCAAACGCCAACACTACCTGGGTGCTCAACGCACTGGCTTATACCGACCTTCTCGCTACCGGACTTGACATGCGCGAAGTCATCGCGTCGAAGCCTGTCATGGTCGAACCCAACATGCCCCGTTTCCTCCGCACCGGCGATGTGGCCGACATCCGTGCCACGGTCATGAATTCCACCGATGCTACCGCTTCCGTGACCACGACTTTTGAAATCCTTGACCCCGCCACGGGCGAAATCGTCGGCACTCAGTCTGTCGATTCGGAAATCGCTCCCCGTCAGTCGGCCACGGTGAAATTCTCAATCGCTGCTCCAGCTACGCCCGGCGCGATGATGGTACGCGTCAAGTCATCTACCGAAAGCTACAGCGACGGCGTCATGACGCTGCTCCCCGTTCTCTCATCGTCACAGCCTGTCATCGACGCTTCGACATTCTATCTCGCTCCCGACCAAAAGGAACTGACCCGCGAGCTTCCCGCACCGTCGGCTGACTCGAAAGTGACCCTCTCGTTCTGCGAGAATCCCACATGGGAGGTAGTCTCGGCTCTCCCCGGCCTGCGTGCCGACGATGCAGCCACCTCGCTTGCCGCTTCGGCTCAGGTCTTCGCGGCAGCCGTTTCCCGCTACGTGCTTCAGCTCAACCCCGCCATCGAGCCGGCCCTCAAGGAGTGGCTTGCGTCGGGCAGCGAAGGGGAGATGCTATCGATGCTCAACCGTAACGACGACCTCAAGCAGCTCGTGCTCGCCGCAACGCCTTGGGTGCAGGACGCCCAAAGCGACGAAGAGCGCATATCGCGCCTCGCTTTGCTCTTTGACAGCAAGGAGATTGACCGCAGCATAAAGTCGGCTGTCAATAAGCTCGAGAAAATGCAGCGCGACGGTGGCGGCTGGTCATGGACTGACAACTATGACCGTCCATCGGAATGGGCGACCATGCTTATTCTCAATAACTTCGCCGAACTCCGCCAGCTCGGCTGCTGCCCCTCGCAACTCGACGGCATGGTGAAGAAAGCGCTGAAATATATCGACGCCGAGGTTGCCAAAAATTACGCTCGCTACCCCGAGAGCGATTATTCCTACTATACCTACGTGCGCTCCCTCTACCGCGACGTCCCGATGTCGACCGGCGCGCAGAAAGCCTACAACGCAACCGTGCAGCGTACGCTGAAAGACTGGAAGAAGTCGTCCACTCCTGCCAAGGCCGCCGATGCCCTTATGCTCTACCGCAATGACTACAAGGAGGTTGCCCGTCAGATACTCGCCTCAATCCGCGAATATGCCGTCTCGACTCCCGAGCTCGGTATGTGGTGGGATTCTGTCGACGGCAGCAGCTGGCGCTCGCTCACCGCTGTCGGCCAGACTGCCTTTATCCTCCAGGCTTTCAACACTATCGAACCCGGTTGCGCTGAAATCGACCCCATACGCCAGTGGCTTATCCTCAACAAGATTGTACAGGACTGGGGCACATCGGTCGACGCTTCGGCCTGCGTGGCCGCCATACTGCAATGCGGCTCCTCATGGCTCAACCGTCCCGGCGACGCTGTCATCACCGTTGACGGCAAGCGTCTTGAGGCCGACCGCATGGACCGCCTGACCGGTCAGGTCATTGCAGCCATCCCCGATGCCAAAGGCAATCTGAAAATCACCCGCACTGCCGAAGGTCCCGCATGGGGCGCTGTCGTGTCGCAGTCCACGCAGGTGATGAAAGATGTCAAGGCACACTCCATCCCCGAGCTGTCGGTAAGCAAGGAGCTTTTCGTCCGCACCGACAAGGGCTGGGCGCCCGCCGACAGTTTCGCCGTCGGACAGGTAGTCAAAGTCCGTCTCGTCATGAAGTCGATGCGCGACATGGACTATGTCACTCTCGTCGACAACCGTGCCGCCACATTTGAGCCGGTAATACAGACACCCCGTCCCGTCTACTGCGACGGCCTCGTGTTCTACCTCGAAAACCGCGACGCGGCCACCAACCTCTTCATCGACCGCATGCCCAAAGGTCAATACGTCATAGAGTACGAGATGAACGTCAACAACGCCGGCACCTACTCCTCGGGCATAGCCACCCTCCAGAGCCAGTACGCCCCTGAAATGACCGCCCACTCCGCCGGCACCGCCCTGACAGTCACCGACTGACCCGGCTCCCGCCGGCTAAAGTCCGACACGTCCGACCAAAGACCTTAAAGGCCTTAAAGACTTTAGTGACCTTAAAGACTTTATTCCCTTACCCCCGCCCCGTGGCCCTGAAAAAGGCTCCCACGGGGCGGTGCTTCATTGTATTTTGTCGTTTTGGAAAAAATCATTAATTTTACCGAGATATTAATGCTTAGAAAAAAATTCATTAATTTTACCGAGATAATCCAACCAATTTCTTAATACCATTGAAGATTACATCATTACTTTTAGCCTTAGTTTTCACTTGCGGGAGTCTGGCGGCAAGTGAGCATGCCATAAGCGAAGCGCAATTAGACTCTGTGCTTCAGCTCCTTGACAATGAGATTCAGCGTGCCGACGCTTTTCGCAGAAACAAGGAAGAACGCATATCCCTTCTCCGGGACGAGCTCGCCCGCGCACGGTCCGACGAGATGCGTCTCTCGCTGATGCACAGCCTTTACGACGAGTACAGCTCGTATCAGAACGACTCCGCCACCAACTATGCCAACAGCATGATAGCGTTTGCCGACAAAACAGGCAATGCTGTCGAAGCCGCCACAGCGCGCATGTCCCTTCTGGATTCCTATCTTACTGTCGGTTTTTTCAAGGAGGCATCGGAGATTGATGCGGTAATCGACTCGTCGGTGTTGCCGGCGGAGCGGAGGGCGGAATACTATCGCCTTCGCGCCCGTCTGTTCCAGAATCTCGAATCGTATGTCGACCGCGACTCGAAGTTGGGGGCACAGTACGCTGCCGAACGCAGCGCCGCCTACGACAGCATCATAGCCCTTACAGCGCCGGGTTCATACGCCCATGATGAGGCTCTCCTTGAGCGTGAGCTCGTGTATAAAAACCTTCCCGAGCTTGCCGTGACCACGCGTCTTGGATTTCTGCAGCGGCCTGAACTCTCCGACCACGACCGTGCCATCAACTATTCCATTCTTGGCTCAGTCCACCAGTGGAACAACAAGCCCGACGATGCCGCCTACTACTACGCTTGCTCGGCGCTCTACGACCTCCGGAGCAATACCCGCGAGACCACGGCATCCAAGGACCTCGCTGCGCTTATGCTCGAACGCGGCGACATTGCCCGCGCCAACCGTTACATACATCTCGCCCTCGACGATGCCAACTTCTTCAACTCGCGCCTGCGCTTCATCGAAATCAATGCTGTGCTGCCGCGTATCGAGATGGCACGCTACGACTGGCTCGACAGCCAGCGCTGGGCGCTGATATTCATCGTGGTGCTTGTGTGTGCGCTTCTTGCCGTGGCCTCTGTGCTTTGGCTCAAGCTCCGCCGCCGCAACCGCCGTCTCGCTGCCTCTCACGATGAAATCAACCGCAAGAACGACGCTCTCGAGGATGTCAACGCCAGCCTCCGCCGCGTCAACGACGAATTGCGTGAGACTACCGAAATCAAGGACCAGTATATCATGCAGTCGCTCTACAGCAACACCGACTTCGTCGACGAGGTGGAGAGCAAGCTCACAAAAGCCGTCAGCAAGCTGAAGGCCCGCCAGTACGACGAACTCGGACGTATACTCTACAGCATAGGCGTGAAGCAGGAGAGGCAGCGTATGTACATTTCATTCGATACCGCTTTCCTGAAACTGTTTCCCAATTTCATCGAGGAGTTCAATAAACTCTTTGACGAGGAGCACCGCATAGCAGTCGACGTCGATGGGCCGCTGCCTACTGAAATCCGCATCTTCGCCCTGCTGCGTCTGGGCATCAGCAACCCTGTCGATGTAGCCCGTTATCTTAACCTGTCGGTCAACACGGTCTATGTCTACAAGACCCGCATAAAGGCCAAGGCACGTGTGCCGAAGAATGAATTTGACGACATGATAATGGCAATTCCGAAGCTCTGATTGGCTCGTATGCGTCAAAACGGCTCTTAACAAATGCTGTGGAATATCTTAATATTCCGCAGCATTTTTATTGCTAATGTGTTATTATACAGTATTATGGCATCTTAATTTTCTTAAATCGCATTTAAAGGTTTGTCACAGCCGCAACGGCTGGCTAATTTTGGAACGTCAAACGACGCAACTATTAACTTTAAATCGTATAATGAAAATGACAATGCACAAAATCGTGGGATTCATAGCGATGGCGATAGTCATGCTATGTGCACTCCCGGCGGGAGCGCAGACCGTCAACCTCACCGGCACCGTTGTCGACGCGGCCAATTCCGAGCCGCTGATCGGAGCCTCGGTGAAGGTGAAAGGCGCGACGCTCAACGCCGTGACCGACTTTGACGGTCGGTTCTCGTTACCGGGTCTGGCGTCCGACGCCACGCTCGAAGTATCGTATGTGGGCTATAAGAGTGCGACAGTTAATGTCGACGGCCGCAGCGACATCGAAATCAGACTGGGTGAGGACTCCCAGATGCTCGACGAAGTGGTGGTGATAGGTTATGGCACCATGGACAAGAAAGAGCTGACCTCGGCAATCTCGCATATCGGCGAGAAAGACTTCCTGAAAGTGACATCCATTGACCCTTCGATGATGATTCAGGGCAAGGTCCCCGGCGTGTCGATTACCAATACCGGAGCCGGCGACCCCAATAATCAGGCCAGCATACAGATACGCGGCGTGTCGTCGCGTGCGGCAGGCCTCGGCCCCCTTATCGTGATTGACGGTATTGCCGGAGGCAACCTTACGAACATCAAACCCAACGACATCGCGTCGTTCGACATCCTTAAGGACGGCGCCGCGGCCGCTATCTACGGTACGCGCGGTTCCAACGGCGTAATCCTCATCACTACCAAGAAAGGCTCCCGCGACGGAGCGGTGCACACCACTTATAATGTGAACGTCACGGCCAACGTAGCCGAGCACGAACTCAAAATGCTCGACGCCGACCTTTACCGCGCTTTCCGCGCAGGCACCTACAACGGTACTGACCTCGGCGGTTCCGACGACTGGCTCGACGCCGTGACACGCACCGGATGGACGCAGCAGCATACCCTGACAATCAACGGCGGAACGGAATACAACAACTACCGTGTGTCGGTCGACTACCGCGATGCCGACGGTGTTGACCGCTATTCCAACCGCGAGGAATACGGCGCCCGCGCCTCAGTGTGGCAGACCACGCGCGGAGGCCTCTTCACGTTCAACGTCAACATCGCCCCGCGTATCATACACCGCAAGATAGCATCGTGGGATGTGTTCCGCAATGCATTGGAAATCAACCCGACCACTCCTATAATGGATGTGGACGACCCCTCGCACTATACCGCCGTGCTCGGCCAGGCCGCCGGCTATAACCCCGTCGAACTCATCAATCTCGAAGAGAACAGCGCAGATACCAAGCTCCTCGACTGGGACGGCACCGTACGCCTCAACCTCCTTCCACTCCTTCTCAAGGATGACAAGGGCAAGCACACCCTCAATACCCACGTCACCTTTGCCGGCCACGAGTCGAGCAACGACAACAAGTGGTTCCGCCCGTCGACTTCGACCCAGGCCATGGCACAGGGCTACGACGGCGAGGCAAGCCGCAGCTACGACAAAAGCAGCCAGCGCATTTTCGAATGGCTCGCCAACTATACCGGACGCTTCGGCGACCACAACCTCAAGGCTATGGCGGGATACTCCTACCAGTACACTGTCAATTCGGGCTTCAGCGCGTCCAACAAGGACTTTGCCAACGACGGTCTCGGTGCCGACAACCTCGGCAACGGCGAATATGCCAAGGAAGAAGGCGAGACGGGCATGGGGTCATATAAGAACGATGCCAAGCTCATAGCCTTCTTCGGCCGAGTAAGCTACGACTACAAAGGCAAATACCTCGCCACTGCGTCGCTCCGCCACGAAGGTTCGTCGAAGTTCGGCAAGAACCACAAGTGGGGTAACTTCCCCGCCGTGTCGGCCGGCTGGCGCATATCGCAGGAAAACTTCATGAAGGGCATCACATGGCTCAACGACCTGAAGATACGCGGCGACTACGGCGAGACCGGCAACCAGGACTTCGGTTCCTACATGTCGCTGGCCACTATGAGCGGCGCCGGCTACGTATACAGCCAGGGACGCTGGATACAGGTATGGGGCCCTGCCAAGAACGTCAACCCCGACCTCAAGTGGGAGAAATCCAAGAACTGGAACGTAGGCCTCGACTTCGCTGTCCTCGACAACCGTCTGTCGGGTTCGTTCAACTACTACAGCCGCCACCAGCAGGACCTGCTGGGCGACTATAACGTGCCCGTGCCCCCGTATTTGCACAACTCCACCTTTGTCAACGTGGGAACGATGAAGAACACCGGTTTCGAGTTCGACCTCCACGGGGTGGTTGTCGACACGCCCGACTGGGGATACTCCATCGACTTCGTCGGCGCTACGTGCGACAACAAATTTGAATCTTTCAGCAACAGCCGTTATGTCGGTCAGGACTATTACGACGTGTGCGGCACGTCCGACCCCTATCCCATGCACAATCTCCAGCGCATCCAGGCCGGCGAACGCATAGGCAACTTCTTCATGTACAAGTATGCCGGCATTGACGACGGCGGTAACTTCATGATCTACGACCGTAAGGGCAACATAATCCCTGCCTCCGAAGGCTCCGACGCCGACAAACGGATTGTCGGCAACGGCCTCCCCAAATTCACCGCTTCGATGACGCACACCGTGCGCTGGCGCAACTGGGACCTCTCGGTGTTCCTCCGCGGCGCATTCGGCTTCGACGTCTTCAACACGCAGGATTTCTACTACGGCACTCAGGGCTTCACCGGCAACGTGCTCCAGAAAGCATATACAAAGAACGCCGACATCAAAGGTAATCAGGAAGTGACCGACTACTACCTCGAGAAGGGCGACTACGTCAAGCTCGACATGGTTACCCTGGGCTATACCTGGAAGGTCAACGCCCGTTTCCTCGACGCCGTCCGCGTCAACTTCACGGCCAAGAATCTGGCCACATTCACCGGCTATAGCGGTCTCGACCCGGCCGGCATACAGGTGAACGGCCTTACCCCGGGCGCTACCGGCTCCCGCACATATTATCCCAACTGCCGTCAGTTTATCCTCGGCGTGCAGCTCGATTTCTAAACCTAAGCAACCAAAGCAATGAAAATCAAAAGATATATGGCAGTCGCTTTTGCGGCCTCACTTTTGGCTGCAGGATGCACCGACCTCGAAGAGACGGTCTACGACCAGGTGATGAGCGACAACTATTACAACACCAAGATGGATGTGATCCGTGCGGTGAACCGTCCTTTCGAGCACTGCTACTGGAGCGTGCAGACGCGCATGGCTCTCAACGAGCTCCCCGCCGACCAGATCATGACCCCCACACGCGACTCATGGTGGTATGACGACGCCAAGTGGGAACGTATACAGTACCACAAGTTCAACGCCGAGATGGACTACATCACTCCCGAGTGGGAAGGCCTTTTCAAGGGTATAATGTTCTCCAACTATGTCATCGAGGACCTCGACCGTCTCGACGGCGTCGCTCTGGGCTTCAAGCCGGCAGAGTTCGAGTCGATGAAGATGCAGTGCCGTGCCATCCGCGCCTACTGCTACCTCAGGGCGTTCGACATGTTCCGCAACCTGCCCGTCTACCCCAGCACCGACCCCAACTCGTCTGACGGACGCCAGTGGGCACCGGAGGATATGTTCAAATTCATCGAGTCAGAGCTTCTCGAAGCCCTTGACGGCATCGAGGTAAAGAGCGGCTCGGGCGGCAATCTGGGCAACCAGGGCACATTCAACAAGGCCAGCGTCGCAGCGATGCTCGTGCGCCTGTACCTCAACGCCGAAGTATACATCGGTCAGGAGCGCTACGCCGACGCCGCCAAGTATGCTCAGGAAATCATCGACGGCAAGTACGGCTTCTACAAGGTGGCCGACCGCTGGGACGAAGCCTTCGACTGGAACAACGAGACCTCCGACGAAGTAATCTTCGGTTTCTCCTCGGCAGCCGCTTACCACGAGTCGGCATGGGTGTACAAAGGCGATACCTACTGGTGGAGCGTACCGCAGCAGATGGAGTACTATGTCAACGATTCCAAGAGCGACGGCGGCGACCACAACTGCAAGTACGCCTGCGTGCCCAGCTATGGCCCCGACGGCAAACTGTTGCCCTACACTCTCGGCCAGACAGTGGAGAAGTTCCGTAAATACCCGTCGGACGTACGTCTGAAACTATATAAGAATCTTGGCAACAGCACCCGCGAAGGCATGTTCCTGTTCGGCTCGCTCGATGTGGTGAAGGACGGCAAGAAAGGCAAAATGACCGACCCGTCGGGTTCCTACGAACTGTATATCCGCGACGCTGTCGGACAGTTCCAGGGACTGCGTCCCAACAGATGGCTCAAACAGAGCAAGTCGACCCTGCGCGACGGCGACCACCAGAGCGGCTATCACTTTGTGAAATATCCCCTCTATCCCGACGACGAGGCCGGCCACATGGAATCGGACTTCGTGGAGATACGTCTCCCCGAGATGATATACTCTCTTGCCGAGTGCAAGTTCCGCGCCGGCGAGGTCAACGCCGCCGGCGAGCTCCTAAACAGCGTGCGCAAGCGCAACTATCCGCAGGAAGACTGGGCTGATGTCCTTTACGCCCCCGAGGGCAAGGTCAAGCTTACCGAGCAGGAACTGCTCGACGAGTGGGGCCGTGAATTCTTCGCCGAGGGGCGCCGCCGCATCGACCTTATCCGCTTCGGCAAATTCAACACCGGCGCATGGTGGGACAAAGAGCCCGACGTGGACGACCATACCAAAATCTTCCCCATTCCCCGCACAGCTCTCGAGACTAACCACAATCTGAAGCAGAACCCCGGATATTAACCACAAATACAAATCGACTGACAATGAAAACTATATATAAACTGATTCCGGCTCTCTTACTCAGCCTGTTTCTCGGCGCGTGCGACGCCGAGAAGGACCTTGTGCTGGTTGAGCCGACTACAGGGAGCGTGCCCTACGATGAGATGTATATGGTGGGCTACGGTCTTACTCCCCACATCGACGGCGACCCCTTCGTGTCGAACAATGCCTACAGGATGGAGCACACCGATGACCCCAACATATTCACGGCTACCATCGAGATGTATTACTACGGCGACAACAAGCAGTTCAAGTTCGTCACCGACCGCGACGACTGGAACAAGGTGAAGTACATCATACCCGCATCAGGCGTGGTCGACGGCACATCGTACGCCTACGCCGAAATCGGCGAGGACAAAGTGAACCAGGGCTTTGTTTGCTCCGAGAGCGCCGGCAACCTCCGCGACCACTTCTGGGGTATCCATGAAGGCGAGGACGGCGTGTACAAAGTGACACTCAACGCTCTTACCAAAGAGGTGACGGTAGTGCTTGTCGAAGCCAAGGAGCAGCCTTTCACCCCTGAAGAACTCTATATTGTCGGCGACGGTACTCCCGCGGGATGGAATATTTCCAAACCTACGCCGATGGAGATGACAAGTCCGCAGGTGTTCGAGTACACAGGCAACCTTTTCGCCGGCGAGATGAAGTGCCCGATGCAGATCAGCGACAAGTGGGAGGCTCCGTTCCTCATGCCTGCCGTCCACGGCACAAAGATAAACCGTAACGGTGTCGAGGCTCCCGAGGTTGAATACGTGCCCACGGGCAATCCCGACTCCAAGTGGCAGATAGAGGAGGAAGGCCAGTACCACATCACCATCGACTGCACCGGAGGCAAAAACGCCATCACGATAGCCGCCGAATATCTCGGCCCGTGTGTCTACGGCCCCGAACTCCATATCCTTGGTCTGGCCGGCGACAACGAATTCTCGTCGAACGCCGCTCCCGAGATGGACTACGACGACGAGACCGGACTCTTCTCATGGGAGACCGAATTATACTTCGACAACAATCTCGCTTCGGCCAACAACCACAACAAGCAGTTCAAGTTCTGCAACAAGAACGGCGACTGGAACACCGTTGAATACTACGTGCCCGCCGCCGCCACTGCCGACGGCTACATCGAGGTGATCGGCGAAGGCACCTATCCCATGAAGAAATGCACCTGGGCCGACGGACAGACCGGCGTTGACGCATTCTGGGGCATAGCCGACGGCGCCGACGGCATGTACAGCATCACAGTCGACACCGAGGCCATGACCGTGACACTGACACGCACGGGCGATGCCGAGCCGCAGCCCGAGCCCGAACTCGTGCTCTATATGCTGGGCGTGGCAGGCAACTCCGGCACCGACTCCAACAATCCCGGCGTGGAGCTTACCCGCATCGGCGACACCAAGACCTTCTATTGGGAAGGTGAGGTATACTACACCACCGAGGAGGGCAACCGCCAGTTCAATTTCATCCGCGCCAAGGGCGACTGGGACAAGATCCCGTTCCTCGTGCCCGAGGGTGCCGACAGCGACCAGTACCGCGTGATGATAAGCGACGGCGGCGTCTACAGGATGAAACAGATTCAGGGCCCGGGCAATCCTCTCAGCGCCTCATGGGGCGTCGAGCCGCAGAACAACGGCAAATACCGTGTCGAGGTCGACCTCGATAAAATGGAAGTCAAGACAACTAAACTTTAAATACTGATACAGCAATGAAAAAATCAAATCGCATTCTTCTTGCAGCTGCCCTGATGGGTGCGGCAAGTTTCAGTGCCAATGCTCTCACGCTGGCCGAACTCGATGACATCTACCTCATAGGCAACGCCGCACCCTCCGACTGGGTAAACACATGCGCTTATCCCCTCACCGAAACCACCGACGGCATCTTCGTGTATGAAGGCGGTCTGGCCGAGGGCGAGTTCAAATTCCTCACCAGGCTCGGCGAGTGGACTCCGGCCGTGATGCCTTTCGAAGGCGGCACGAAAGTAGGCACCGCCGGCCTCAGTGCCTGCGACATCTACGTCAGCGAAAACGGCGACCCCGACAACAAATGGAATGTCACCACAGCCGGCAACTACCGTCTGACCATCGATGCCAAGGCCGAGACCCTCAAGGCCGAATACCTCGGCGCGATGCCGCAGCTCATCTACGCGCTCGGCAATTCGACCACCCGCGGCGATTCCAACAGCGGACTGTTCATGAGCCGCCGGGCCGACGGCAAATACGTATGGGAGGGCATCATGACCTATACCGACGAGGACAAGTGCATCAAGTTCACCCTCGACCGCGGCGACTGGGACAAAGTGACATTCCTCGTGCCCGAATCGGTCGACCACAACGGCAATGTCAGAATCGTCACCGACGGCACATACAAGGCAATGCGCAGCGCCGAGACCGAACCCGGCGCACTCAAGGACTGGTTCTGGGGCATTCAGAAAGGCAAGGACGGTATCTACCGTTTCACTGTCGACCCCGAGGCTCTCACGGTTGAGGTAAAACGTGTAAAGGGACTTCCCGGTGAGTTCGACCCTATGACGGTTACTGAGCTCTACATGAACGGTCTTGCCACTGGCAGCTTCGATTCGGGCAATCCCGGCGCGAAGATGACAGCCAAGGGCAACGGCGTGTTTGAATGGGAAGGCGACATGGACTACTCGACTGACGACGGCGACGCAGCACATGCCAACAAGCAGTTCAAGTTCCTCACCTCGAAAGGCGACTGGAACAAAGTGTGGTATCTCGTGCCGTCAGCGGCTCAGGCCGACGGTTATATCGAACAGGTGGAGAGCGGCAGGACCTACGACCTTTCGGCATGCTCGTGGATTGGCGGACGCAGCGGCATCGATGCCTTCTTCGGCCTCACTCCGGGCGCGAGCGACAAGTACACCGTAACGGTTGACGTACCCAATATGACAATGAAGATTGTCGGCAGCAAGACCGGAGCCGTAGACGCCATCGACGCAGAGCCTGAGGAAATCCTCGGCGTCTACACCATCGACGGCCGCGAAGTCGACGGCGACAACCTGAATGCCGGCATATACATCGTGCGCACCGACAAGGGCGTGAAGAAAATCATCAAGAAATAAATCCGTATGCTCAGACAAATCCTTACAGGCACCCTCGTGGCGACAGCGGCTCTTACAGCCGCTGCGCTCGAGGATTGCGGCCGTCTATATATGGTAGGCGACGCAACCCCGGCGGGCTGGACGGTATGGCATCCATACGCGCTCGACCTCGACCCGGATTCGCGCGGCGTCTACATCTATGAAGGCGGCCTCACGGAAGGGGAGCTCAAGTTCACCAACGAGGTCGGCAACTGGGGCACCGCTTTCGCACCGTCGTCAGGCGTGACGATAGGCACCGTCGGGATAGCCGACAGCCGCCTCAGCGGCGACAGCACCGACGACCGCAAATGGCGCGTCACCACTCCGGGCCGTTACCGTCTTACGGTCGACGTGCGCCGCGAGACCATCAATGCCGAATACCTCGGCGCCCTTCCCGAGTGCATCTATATACTCGGCGACGCCGCCGACTGCTGGGACTCGGCTGCGGGACATCCCGTCTACCGCCGCCCCGACGGCAAATATGTCTATCAGACATGGATGTTCCGCGAGGGTGGTTCAGGCAAGGCCTTCAAGTTCACCCGCAGCCGCGGCGCGTACGATCAGGTGGAATTCTACGTCCCCTCCGGCGCGCGGAGCAACGGCGACATTGAGTATGTCGTGCCCGGCCATTACACCATGCAGGCTGCCACAGATGCCGCACAAGGTCCGATTGACGCCTTCTGGGGCGTTGCCGACGACAACGTGATGCGTGTGGTGGTTGACCTCGACCGACGGTGTCTCGACATCGAGAAGGTCTACCGCTCATACGGCGTGCAGAGTTCCGACAGCCATGCCGCAGCTCCGCTCTACTGGATGGCCTACGAGGAATGCTTCACCAAAGACTGGCCTCTCGACGAATACCGCTTCGACAACAACGTGAACTGGGTGGCCGAAAACTTCCGCGATGCCGGCTACGAAATGATATGTACCGACGGATGGATTGAAGGCTCGCAGACCATCAATTCCAACGGCTACATCACCAAGTACAACTCCGGCTGGAACAAGACCCTCAGCGACCAGGTGAAATACTGCGAGGACCGCGGCCTCATCGCCGGTTTCTACTACGACCCGCTGTGGATGCCGCGCTCGGCATGGGACGCCGAGTGCCGCATAAAGGGACGCGACGACAAGCGCACGCGCGACATCGTCGGCGATACCAAGTTCAATGACTTCATCTATTGGGTCGACACTGACAAGGACGGAGCGGAGCAGTGGGTCAAAGGCTTCGTACGCCATATCATCAACCAGGGCTTCAAGTTCCTGCGCATCGACTTCCTCAACTGGTACGAGGATGCCTACGGCACCGACCGCTACCAGCGCGCGCTGAAGTGGATCAAGGAGGAGGCACGCGATGAGATATGGGTCAGCCTGGTCATGCCCAACTGCTACGACACGGCATGGGCCGAGCAGCGCTACGGCGACATGTTCCGTATCAGCGAGGATGTATTCGGCGGGGGCTTCGACTTCGTCAGCGGACGTCGTCGCGGCGTCTACCAGTCCAGATGGGCCAACTGGGGCAATATCTTCGACGGCTTCATCTATTTCAGCGGCGTCGACCGTAACCGTGCCGTCATGGACGGCGACTTTGTCAGGCTCAACACCTGCTCCACCGACAATGAGCGCCGGTTCTGGCTGTCGCTGCTTGTCATGGCAGGCTCGCCGGTGTCTATCGCCGACCAGTATGACTCGCCTAATATCGACAACTTCAAGCATCTCTACTGCAACGCAGAGTTGATTTCGCTGGCCAGGGAGGGATTTTACGCCCGTCCGTTGAGCAAGGATCTTTCCGACATCGACAACAGTTCCGTGTGGCACGGCACCACTGTCAACGGCGAGCATGTGGTAGGATTGTTCAATCGCGAGGACGCCAGCCGCACGGTAGGCTTCGACCTCTCACGCACAGGCCATGAGTATGCCGTGAATATCCGCGACCTTTGGAGCGGCGAGAAACTCGCCAACTGCAGCGGTCGCATCGAGATGACACTAAAGCCCCACTCCTGCAGCATACTCCGCTTCCGCGCCGCCGACAGCGCCGATAATGTCACTATGCTGTCAGAACTTGACAATATCTACATCATAGGGAGCGCCGCGCCCTCCGACTGGGTGAACACCTGCTCTTACCCGCTGACCGAAACCGCCGACGGCATCTTCGTATATGAAGGCGGTCTGGCAGAGGGCGAGTTCAAATTCATCACCCGGCTCGGCGAATGGACTCCCGCCGTGATGCCGACCGTCGGAGGCACGACGGTAAGCGCCCGCACAATGGAGGCATGCGGCATATATGTCAGCGAAAACGGCGACCCCGACAACAAATGGAACGTCGCCACGGCCGGCAACTACCGCCTGACCGTCGACACCCGTGGCGGGACGCTCAAGGCCGAATATCTCGGCGCGATGCCGCAGCGCATCTACGCGCTCGGTGCCTCGACCACCCGCAACGACTCCAATAACGGGCTGTTCATGAGCCGACGGGCCGACGGCAAGTACGTATGGGAGGGCATCGTGACATATTCCGACGACGACAAGTGCATCAAGTTCACCCTTGACCGCGGCGACTGGGACAAAGTGACTTTCATCGTACCTGAATCGGTCGACCACAACGGCAACGTCAGAATCGTCACCGACGGCACCTACAAGGCCATGCGCAGCGCCGAGACCGAACCCGGCGCCCTCAGGGACTGGTTCTGGGGGATACCGAAAGGCTGGGACGGCATCTGGCGTTTCACTGTCGACCCCGAGGGACTCACTGTGGAGGTAAAACGTGTAAAGGGTCTTCCCGGCAAGTTCGATCCGATTGCCGTGACTGAACTCTACATGAACGGACTCGCCACCGGCAGCTTCGATTCTGGCAACCCCGGCGCGCAGATGACAGCCAAGGGCAACGGCGTGTTTGAATGGGAAGGCAACATGGACTTTGCCGCCGGCGACGGCGTAGCCGACCACGCCAACAAGCAGTTCAAGTTCCTCACCTCGAAAGGCGACTGGGACAAAGTGTGGTATCTCGTACCGTCAGCGGCTCAGGCCGACGGTTATGTCGAACAGGCCGAGAGCGGCAGGACCTACACTCTTTCGCCATGCTCGTGGATTGACGGACGCAGCGGCGTAGATGCCTTCTTCGGGCTCACCCCCGGCGCAAGCGACAAGTACACCGTCAGGGTTGACGTTCCCGCCATGACGATGACGCTTACCGGGAGCAATACCACTGCTGTCGGTACCATCGATACCGACAGCGAGGAAATCCTCGGCGTCTACACCGTCGACGGCCGCGAAGTCAGCCGCGACAACCTTAGTGCTGGCATATACATCGTGCGCACCAACAAAGGCGTTAAGAAAATCATCAGGAAATAAATCCGTAAGTCGTGCGGCGCAATCGTCTGCGAAGGCGGCCTCACGTAGGGCGACACCAGGCGCGACGGCGAGGCCGGAGTGTATATCATCGCCGCCGACTGCGGTTCTTTTAAAATAATTTTAAACAGTTACTTAGTATTATGAGAATAAAGAATATCATGGCTCTTGCTATTGCCGCCGCTGTGCTGGCTCCCGTTGCCGACGGCCGCGACAGCCGGTACACACGGCACGGAAGCGGCCCTATGTACTGGATGGCCTACGAGCAGTGCTTCGTCACCGACCAGGCCATATCGGAAGCACGTTTCAAGCAGAACATCGACTGGGTCGTGGAAAATTTCAAGCCTTACGGTTATGAGATGATCTGCACCGACGGCTGGATTGAAGGCGCTCAGAGCGTCAACCGCAACGGCTACATCACCAAATACAATTCATCGTGGGAACACGACCTCGCCTACTGGGTGAAGTATTGCAACGACCGCGGCCTTGAAGCAGGCATATACCTCAATCCGCTGTGGCTCAGCCGCGCAGCCTACAACACCAATGCCCGCGTGGCCGGCCGCGACGACGTGCGCACGCAGGATATCGTGGGCGACACCAAGTTCAACGATTTCATCTACTGGGTGGATACCGACAAGGACGGCGCCGAGGAGTGGGTGAAAGGTTATGTGGAATATTTCAAGAACCTGGGCTACACCTTCCTGCGCGTAGACTTCGTGAACTGGTATGAGAACGCCTACGGCACCGACCGCTACGTGAAGGCTCTCCGCTGGATATCGGAAGCGTGCGGCGACGACATGCTCTTCTCGCTCGTCATGCCCAACTGCTGGGACAATTCAGTGAACGAAGTGCCATACGCCGACCTCATGCGCATCAGCGAGGACGTGTTCGGCGGCGGTTTCGACTTCCTGTCGGGACGTCGCAAGCACCAGTATCAGGACGGCTGGGCCAACTGGGGCAATCTCTCCGACGGCTTCGCGGCTTTCAGTGAGGTGTCGGGACGCGGCCAGCTTATAATGGACGGCGACTTCATACGTCTCAACACCTGTGAGACGGACGACGAACGCCGCTTCTGGGTATCGCTCGTGTCAGTCACGGGCTCGGCGGTTGCCATCGCCGACCAGTACGACACCGGCGCCGGCTACGAGGCTTTTTATCAGAACGAGGAGCTCATAGCACTCAACAAGGCCGGATTTACGGCGCGTCCGCTGTCGACCAACGTGGCTTCGACATCGTCGTCGCGCTGGGTGGGCCAGATGCCCGACGGCTCGTGGATAGTGGGACTGTTCAACCGCGACGATGATACCGCCGACATGAACGTGCGCATCAATCGCGAGCTCGGCCTTGACGCTTCTGAGGTGACCGACATACGCGACCTGTGGGCGCACACCTCGCTCGGCAAAGGCGAGGGCAATTACAGCCTGAGCGTACCGGCTCACGGCTGCCGTGTAATCAAAATCTCCACACCTTCCAAGCGTTATCAGGCTGAGGCCGCCGGCGTGCGCGGGGGTGCAACCATAATTTATTAAGCTACGATATTTATTAAGCTACGATGAAAACTCTGATATACACCATGATAATGGCCGCTACGCTTATGCTGTCGGCCTCGTGCAAGGAAGACTGGACTATAAAGGACGTTCCGCCCATACCCGAATCGGCGCAAGGTTTCGGCTATGTCGCCGGCTTTGATGGCGGAGGGTCGGTGCTTTTCGCGGTTGAGGTGCCTGCCGACGGCACCTATACAATAGGAGTTGTAGGCCGCGGCACCACCGAAGGCACCGCCGGAACCGGGGAGATAACGGCCAACGGCACGTCGGTCGCCCTCAATTTCGCCAACCTCGGCTCCTGGGGCGAGCAGACCGTCACACTGCCTCTTAAGGCCGGAATCAACGACATCGAAATTTCCGGTAACGGAGGCAACGGATTGTTCCATATTGATTACATTGAATTGAAATGACACTGAAAGGGTTAATGATACCGGTTGCAGTGCTGGCGGCGTGCCATCCGGCCGCCGCGCGCAACTGGAATGTGTCATCACCTCACGGACAGATTACCGTCGAGGTGTCGCAGGACGGTGACCGTGCGCTCTATTACTCCGTGGAGCGTGCGGGCACCACTGTCCTTGACAAATCGCGGCTCGGGCTTGTGCTGAAAGATGTGCCAGACATGGCCGACGGCTTCCGCGTCGACAAGGCCGTCACCGACAGCCATGCCGAGACGTGGCATCCGGTGTGGGGCGAGGAATCGAGCATAGACAATGTCTACAATGAGTTGCGCCTTGACCTCTCTCAGCCCAAGGCGGCTCCCGGAAGACGCATGGCTGTGGTGTTCCGCGTGTTTGACGACGGCATAGGCTTCCGCTATGAGTTCCCGCGTCAGGCAGCGCTGGGCGACTTCACCGTCATGGACGAGCTCACGGAGTTCAACTTCACGGCTGCCCACCGCTCGTGGTCGCTCCCCGTCGAGGGCATACGTTTCTACGAAGGCCTGTTCAGGGAGCTTCCGCTCGACAGCATAGGGTGGGCGAGCACACCGGTGACGATGAAGACCGCCGACGGCATGTACATGGCTCTCCACGAGGCCAACCTCACCGACTACGCGGCCATGAACGTGCAGGCCACTCCCGGGTCGGCATGTCTGCATGCGGCACTCACCCCCTGGTCGTCAGGGGAAAAAGTGCGTGTGACCGATGTGAGGGTGTCGCCCTGGCGTACACTGATTATCGCCGACAGCGCTGGTGACCTCGCTCTCAACCGTGTCATGCTCAATCTTAACGAACCCTGTGCCGTGGAAAATCCTGAGGAGTTCTGCGTGCCGCAGCGTTATATCGGAGTGTGGTGGTGCTATCACATGAAGAATGCCACATGGGAGGCCGGAGAGCGCCACGGCGCCACGACCCCGAATGTCATGCGGCATATTGATTTCGCCGCACGCCATAATTTCGGCGGGGTGCTTGTCGAGGGCTGGAACCACGACTGGGTGACATGGGATTTTTCCTATACACGTCCTTACGATGACTTCGACATAGACAGTATCACCGCATACGGCCGCGGGAAAGGCGTGGCGCTGATAGGCCACCATGAGACAGGGGGCCGCGTAGCCAACTACGAACGCCAGCTCGAGGACGGCATGAAATTTTATGCCGACAGGGGCATGAATTACGTCAAGACCGGATATGTGGGCGACCGTCTCGATGACCGCGAGATGCACAGCAGCCAGTTCGGCGTAAGGCATTACCGCAAGGTGATAGAGACAGCCGCGCGCTACCGTATGGTGGTCGACAACCATGAGCCCGTGATGCCTACAGGGCTTCAGCGCACCTATCCGAACCTGATGACACAGGAGGGCGTGCGCGGTCAGGAATGGAACGCATGGTGCCCTGAAGGCGGCAACCCGCCTTCACATACGGTCACATTGCCGTTCACGCGCGGTCTGGCCGGTCCCATGGATTTCACTCCGGTAATTTTCCGCTTTGAAAACAAGGTGATGCCGCAGACTCATGTGAACACTACGCTGGCCAAACAGCTGGCACTCTTCGTGATTCTGTATTCTCCGCTTCAGATGGCTTCCGACGAGATAGAGAATTATGAGTCGAATCCCGGACCGTTCCAGTTCGTATGCGACTGTCCGACCGACTGGGACCGTACGGTTTATCCCGAAGCGGAGATAGGTCGCTATGTGACAGTGGCCCGTAAAGCAAAAGATAGCGATGACTGGTTCGTGGGAAGCGCTACAGGCGATGAGGCGCGAACCGCCCATATCGACCTCGGTTTCCTCGATGCCGGATGCCGGTACAGGGCTACAATCTATCGCGACGGACCGGATGCAAATTTCGATACTGACCCGTATCCGGTGCTGATCGAACAGCGTGATGTGGATTCCGGGATGGCACTCGATATTCCGCAGGGACGCAGCGGCGGCTGTGCGATCAGGTTGAGCAAGATATGATTATAGACATCCTCTAAGGCCGACATCCGATAGCTTCAGTACGGCGCCGGCCATTGTACCGCGGTTGAAAACCGCGGCTACTACTGCGGCTGATTATCAGTGCGTTTTGTGTAGTAGCCGCGGGTTTTAACCGCGGAAAGTTTAGAGGGATTCTATTGCTTAAGAGAGTGTTTGGACTACAATGCAAATAAATTTCGGAAATTTTTGCTATATTTGCTCCCGTCTATAGAACAGTAACAATCATTAATAATATTGCAATGAAAAATAGAATCTTTTCAAAACTCATGAAGGGGATGCTCTTCGCAGCAACTGTCTTCACAGTCACAGCTTGCGGTGACGATGATGATGACCCTAAAGTGGATGACAAGTTCTCCACCGAGTACACGTTCACGGCTGAATTCTCCGCCGATCTCGTTAAGACTGCTTCCGTAAAGGCTTATGTGCTGTCGCCTGAGGGTGCCCTGTCAGAAGAAACTATCACAAAGGAGAAAAACTCATGGACCTTAAAAGGCACTTCAATTCCCGATAAGGCCGGTGTGATGTTTGAATTTGATGCCAAATCAAATATTCCTGAAGGGGATTATCAGTTGGGATATAAAACGACAACAACCGTAGAGTGCCTGAACAACGGAGGCGTAGTATCCTTCAAATCTCAAAGCTCGGAACTGCATTTTACCGTCTCTGCCGAACAACTGACCGACGTTTACGGCACATCGCTGACTTTAGCGGGAGAAGTCAGTTCAAATGGCGAGGCTCGTGTGACTGACGGTTCAGGTATTGACTTCGGTCTCAACGGAGGCTCACACCGACCTCCAATATCCCGGCCCCAAGGTGGCAGATAACAAGAATGCTCCTCAATAGATTAATTAGATAAATTCAGCAGTTTTGCAACACCCTCACTTATCCAAACTTACCTAACATAAAATTTTACCAATGAAACTGTTTACAATTGCGGCCGCGCTTCTGGCCGCACTATCTGCTACGGCGCAGTCACATATCGATGATTTGCGCCAACGTCTGCTTTCCGGTGACAAGGACTATGTATTCGTCGTGGCTCACCGCGGCGACTGGCGTTCGGCTCCAGAAAACTCGGTCGGTGCCATAAAGAGTGCCGCCGACAAAGGTGCCGACATGGTCGAAATCGACATCCACAAGACCAAGGACGGCCAGTTCGTGCTGATGCACGACGGCAACATCGACCGCACGACCAACGGCCATGGCAACATCTCCGACATGACGCTCGAACAGCTCAAATCCTACCGTCTGCGTTACTCCGACGGCAACCTTTCCGACGAGACCATCCCGACCCTCGAGGAGGCGCTGCTTGCCTGCAAGGACCGTGTGCTCGTCAATATCGACAAAGGTCACGATTACCTCGCTGAAATCTCTCCGATAATCCAGAAGACCGGTACCGAGGACCACGTTGTGCTCAAAGGAAGCAACTCCGTCGCCGATGTCAGGAACAAGCTCGCAGGCTACGAAAACATCATATTCATGCCGGTGGTAAATCTCGAAAACAGCTCGGCAAGCGGCTATGTGTCAAGTTTCCTCACGGAATACGGCCCCGCGGCCATCGAGGTGCAGTTCTCAAAGGACAATGTCGCAGGCATGAGCCTCATTCCCACCATCGTGGACAGCGGTTGCCGCGTATGGGTCAACACCCTCTGGGAAAGTCTGTGCGGCGGCCATGAGGACGAGAAAGCGATGCGCGACCCCGACGCCAACTGGGGCTGGGTACTCGACCGCGGTGTCACGATAATACAGACCGACCGCATCGCCGAACTTATCAACTATCTCAAATCAAAAGGGCTGCGCGGCCGCGGCAACTGAGCGCGGCAGGATTGCCATGTGGCCGAACAGTACGGCAACCTGAAAATATCCGCACAATATCTTTGAAAAATTGCGATATTGACTAACTTTGTGTCCGGATAGTTGTTGTCTGATATGAGGTAAGCGTAATTATGCGCTTACAGAGATAGTTCAAGAAAACCTCCCGCAGTTAAATGACAACTTCAATTCATTGCCCGTTATGCTTAGATTTTATTCTCTGTTGTTTGTTTTGGCGTCATTTGCCGGTATCTTTTTTCCGCTTTCCGAGGCCGTTGCCTCCCCCAAATACGAGATGCGCGGGGCGTGGCTTGTCACGGCCTACGGTATCGACTGGCCCTCGTGTCAGGGCGCAAGCCGTCAGGTGGCGCTGACGCAGCAGAGCGAACTCGATTCGATACTTGAGAATCTCCACCGCGCCGGCATCAATGCCGTATTCTTTCAGGTGCGCCCTATGGCCGACGCTCTTTATAACTCCTCCTACGAGCCATGGTCGGGCTATCTTACCGGCAACCGCGGCACCGCCGCCTGCTACGACCCGCTGAGCCGGTGCATCGAGCGCTGCCACGCCCTCGGCATGGAGTGCCACGCGTGGATTAACCCGTTCCGCGTAGGCACCCGACGCCCCTCCACATCGCTCGATGTCGTGACGCGCGATCTGTGGATGACCAACCGCGTGGGCAAATCCACGATGACGATTTTCAATCCCGCCCTCGACGAGACGCGGCGCCACCTTTGCAACATCTGCCGCGAGATAGCCACCAACTACGATATAGACGGCATCGTGTTCGACGACTATTTCTACAATCCCGAATTCATACCCGAGGACGAGCGTGCCGCCGACTGGAAATACTACGTTGCCGCCGCCGAGGCCGGGCAGTCGATGGCCGACTGGCGCCGCGCCAACATCAATCGCGCCATAGCCGATGTCTACGCCATGCTGAGCACTGTCAAGGACGGCAAGATACGGTTCGGCGTATCCCCGCAGGGCATAGCCGGAGCCAACGGCGTATATGACTGCGAGGGCGTCCCGTCGCTACCCTCCTACGGTGTCGTTACGGCCGACAGCCAGTACGACAAGATATACTCCGACCCCGTCAACTGGCTCAAGGAGGGGCTTGTAGACTATATTTCGCCCCAGATTTACTGGACCACCGACAACCGCCGCCATCCCTACGGCGGTCTGTCCCGATGGTGGAACGACGTGGCCGAGATGTACGGGCGCCACTGTTTCCCGAGCCAGACCATAGCGGCATTTGCCAAAAACAATACTCCCGACCAGTGGAACGAGACATTCCGCCAGATTGAGCTTAACCGTGAGTATTCATTCAACTACGCTCCCGGCGCGGTGCTCTACTCGGCGCGTTATATCGCCGGAAAGTATGGCCCCGGATTCGGTAAGGCTCTCCACGAAAAGATTTTCAAGGCGCCGGCACTTGTGCCCCCGATGCGCTGGAAGGAAAAAAGCCGCCATCTTGAGGTTACAGGTCTGTCGCTCAGCAAATCGGGGCGGCTTGAGTGGACGGCGGCCGACGATGCCCGCTACGTGGTTTACGCCATACCCGAAGATGTCGACGACGCCGACGCGCAGTCATCGGGCGCCGACGGCATTGATTCTTCCTATATCCTCGCCGTCACCTACGACACATCATACACTCTCCCCGCCAAATACCGCAAAGGCTACCGCATAGCCGTCACCCCATACGACCGCTACGGCATAGAGTGGCAGCCCACCTACCTGTAGCCCGTTAGCGGGCGGGGCGTTGCAAAACTGAACCTTCCGCGGTTAAAAACCGCGGCTACTATGCAATGGCTCTTGATAATCAGCTATGTAGTAGCCGCGGTTTTCAACCGCGGTCAGCTAAAATCCGGTTCTGCAACACCCTCCCTAAATTTTGTTGATTTTCTTAATTATCAATTAACCCGACACTACTCATGGACTTCGACATCAGATACATGCGCCGTGCAATACAGCTGGCCAAATCATCAATGACCGATACTCACCCTAATCCCAACGTCGGAGCCGTAATCGTTGCCCGCGGACGCATAATAGGGGAGGGGTACCACCGCCGCTGCGGACAGCCTCACGCCGAGGTCAACGCCGTGGCTTCCGTGGCTCACGACGACCGCCCGCTGCTTGCCGAATCCACCATCTATGTCACCCTCGAGCCTTGCTCTCACTATGGCAAGACTCCCCCGTGCGCCCGCCTGATTATCGACAGCGGCATACCCCGCGTGGTGATAGCCTGCGGCGACCCGTTCGACAAAGTGCGTGGCCGCGGCGTCGCCATGCTCCGCGATGCCGGCATAGAGGTTGTGGAGGGCGTACTTGAGGATGAGGCACGCGCACTCAATCCCCGATTCTTCACCGCCCACAATTTGCACCGTCCGTTCATCACCCTAAAATGGGCGCAGAGCGCCGACGGATTCATGGACGCCGTGCGGCATCCCGATGAACAGGCATTCATATTCTCCTCGCCGCTCGACTCCGCTCTTGTGCACCGCGAACGCGCCCTTCACGACGCCCTGCTCACCACCGCCTCCACGCTCCTTGCCGATAATCCCCGCCTCGACGTGCGCCGCTGGAACGGCTCGGACCCAAAAGTCGTCGTCATCGACCGCCGCGGCATTATCGATGCCGCAACAGCCTCGCGCCTGCGCCTGTTCGCCGCCGGCACGCGGCCTGTATTTATGCTCACCCCCCGTCCCCTGCACCTCCCCGGAGTGGAAAACATCCCCATCACCTCCGACACCCCGTTGACCGAAATAATGTCGGAACTCTACCGCCGAGGCATCACCTCGATAATGACCGAATGCGGCCCCCGCATGCTTCAGTCGCTGATTGACGCCGGCCTCTACGACGCCGTCCGCGTCTACACCTCCCCGCGAACCCTCGGCGACCGCGGAACCTCTCCCGCCCCCGTGTTGTAACTTTCAGTATACAGGAATAATACAAGTATGTGTTGCAGAACTTCAAAATATATCGACGAAATTGTAGGGACGCGATTCAATGCTGTTTACTTAGGGGCGTGACGTCCGCAGGACGTCGATTATTCGTAACCCCGTACGCCGAAGCTTGCGAAGGCGTGCGGGGCAGGTAATCATATCGG